>ODAI011060077.1_pt1 | contig 24916 bp, 20 predicted proteins | sample 1539321 | NCBI WGS metagenome assembly ODAI01 (sample SAMN02144231, study PRJEB22623) | gut metagenome | biome: sheep rumen | host: Ovis aries | place: New Zealand
GCGGCAGCAAAGAGTGTAAAGATTCTTTTCATAATAATTTGCCCGTTATACACATCGGCTCTTCGGTTTAAGTAGTTAATAATAATGTTGCTGCCTGCAAAATTAGAAAAATATTTCGATATATACAAATAAATTGTATAAAATTACAAAAAATAACAGAAAGATTTGCATATATACAAAAAAAGCTGTACCTTTGTGCGATTTTTTGTGGACAATCAACAACGAATAATCATAAACAAAAAATAATTAACCATTTATGCAACAAATCTTCTTGAAACGTGGCTTGAACATTCCATTGGATGGTGCAGCAGCGGAGACGATTGGAAGCGTCAACCGACCTGCAGTATTCAAAATTGTTCCGGACCATTTCGCCGGCATCACCCCTAAATTGATGGTGAAAGCCGGGGAACGTGTGAAAGCAGGATCGGCCCTCTTCCACGACAAAACGTTCGAGACGATGCTGTTTACATCACCTGTTTCGGGGACCGTAACGGAAATAGTTCGCGGCGACCGACGCAAAGTCATGTCTATCAACATCGAAGCCGACGCTCGATTCGAATACGAGCAGTTCGACCTGAGCGGTGCCGACAAAGACGCAAAAATCGTCAAGACACTGCTGTTGCACACGGGATTTTGGGCGGCTATTAAGCAACGGCCTTACGACTGTATCGCTCTGCCTACTAAAAACCCGCGCGCTATCTTCATCTCTACCTTTGACACTGCACCACTCGCTCCCAACTACGAGTTCGTGCTCAAAGGGCAATCTGTTCAATTACAAACTGCAATCAGCAGACTCAGCCTTATCGCGCCTGTTTATGTGGGCATTCAACACGGGGCTAACGCTACCGATTTCCGCTCACTCAAAGACTGCACACTCTACGAAGTGGCAGGACCGCATCCGGCTGGCAACGCTGGAGTACAAATCAACCACATCATGCCCATGGCGAAAGGGGATACCATGTGGACCATCAACGTACAAGATGCTGCTATCATCGGACGCTTCTTCCTCACTGGGAAAGTTGATATGCTACGCAAAGTGGCTCTAACAGGACCGCTCGCATACGAACCACGCTATTTCAGCGTACTGCCGGGTATGCCGGTCGATGCGGTCTTCGCTAGCAACGTACTCAAAGGAGTACCTGCACGTCTGATTGCAGGGAACGCGCTCAGCGGTCACCAAGTAACCAAAGACGACACTATTAGTCCCTATGACAACCAGTTTACCGTTATTGACGAAGGTAGCGAGAAACATGAGTTCATGGGATGGATTATGCCGCGATTTAACGATTACAACGTCTCTAACACCGACCCCGCTAAAATGCTGGACTGCGGATTCATGCACTGGCTGTTCGGCCACAAGAAATACCGCTGGGACGCACGCCTCAAAGGTGGACGACGCGCTATTATCGTTAGCGGAGAATATGACAAAGTATTCCCTATGGATATCTATCCCGAATACCTCATCAAAGCTATGATTGCCGGGAACTTGGACAAGATGGAACAACTCGGCGCTAACGAGGTCGCTCCGGAAGACTTTGCACTCTGTGAATATGTATGTACATCCAAAATGCCGCTGCAGGCTATCGTCCGCGCTGCATTGGATAATATGAAGAAGGAGATTGAGTGATGGAAAAGTTTTATCAATTATGGAAGAAGTTCGGAAAGAACTTCCAAGAAGGAGGCAAACTCAGCTGGCTCAGCAGTTTCTATGACGCCTTCGATACGTTCCTCTTCACACCACAAACAACCGCTAAACGCATTGGAGCTCAGATCCACGACGGATCTGATAGCAAACGTACAATGATTATCGTTGTGCTGGCACTCGTGCCTGCACTCCTGTTCGGTATGTTCAACGTAGGTTATCAACACCTCCTTGCTACCGGTCAGTTGGCGCAAGGCTTGACATGCGCACTGTGGTGGAAAGCTTTTGGCTTCGGCTTCTTAGCTGTGCTGCCTTATATCATCGTCTCATACGCTGTTGGACTGGGTATTGAGTTCGTTGTGGCACAAATCAAACACGAAGAAGTAGCAGAAGGATTCCTCGTTACTGGTTTCATTATTCCGCTTATTGTTCCGATTAATACTCCACTGTGGCAAGTAGCCATCGCGGTCGCATTCGCTGTCGTATTTGCTAAAGAAGTATTCGGCGGAACAGGTTATAACATCTTTAACGTAGCTCTCATCGCTCGTGCATTCCTCTTCTTCGCTTACCCGACACATATGACGGGCGACAAAGCGTTTATCCGTACGGAAGGCACTTGGGGGTGGGACGGAGGTCACGCACTCGTTGACGGATTCACTGGTGCTACCCCGCTCACTCAACTCGCTACGACAACTGAAACGAACCTCATGCCCGCGGACTTCTGGACTGCTGTTAACGGACTTATTCCCGGCTCTGTCGGAGAAACATGCGTTTGGGCTATCGCGCTCGGAGCTGTTTTACTCCTTGTTACAGGAGTAGCTTCTTGGAAAACTATGCTTGCTATCCTCGTTAGTGCAGGATGTACTGCTTGGCTATTCAACGAGTTCGGTCCCGACACCGCTGTCGCTAACTATCCTTGGTACTTGCAACTCGTTACCGGAGGACTCTTGTTCGGTGCCGTCTTCATGGCTACCGACCCTGTTACTTCCGCGCGGACCGAGTGTGGTAAATGGATTTATGGCGCACTTATAGGATTTATGGTTATCGTCATCCGTGTACTCAACGCCGGTTATCCGGAAGGAATGATGCTCGCCATTTTACTCGGTAACGCTTTCGCGCCACTGATTGACTGGTGCGTCGTTCGCGTCAATATTAATAAACGTGCTAATAGAAAGGGGGCTGCTCTATGAAACTGAATACTGAAAGCAACGTCTATACGATTGTTTACGCTATTGTCATGGTTGTGATTGTGGCTGTTTTGTTAGCCGTCGTTAACCAAGGACTCAAATCCCGTCAGGAAGCTAACGCTCGACTTGACCGGCAAAAACAGATTCTTACTGCCCTCAACGTAGATTACACCCAGGCTGACCCGGCCGCTCTGTACGAAGAATATGTACAAGAAGACGAATGGGACGGCAAACCGGTTTACTACGCTACAATTGACGGCGCTAAATACACCGTGCTTCCGCTTAAGGGACAAGGCCTTTGGGGCGGTATCTGGGGATTTATCGCGTTAGAAGATGACCTCAATACCGTATATGGCATTAACTTCGGGCATGAGTCTGAGACTCCCGGTCTCGGAGGAGAAATCGTTACAGAAAAATTCCGTAGCCAGTTCTTTGGTAAACATATCAAAGACGGCGAAGGCGAACTCCGCTCCATTGCTGTACTTAAAGAAGGCAAACGCGCTGAAGAAGGACAAGAGCAAGTCGACGCTTGGGCCGGTGCAACTATCACATCTACCGGCGTTAATGACATGCTCGCGAACTCACTTAAACTCTACGAAGAGTTCCTCAGCCAAGTCATTGCAGCGGAACCTGCTGACCCTGATTATGTTGAACCCGATTTAGAAGAGGAGGAGTAATTATGGCACTTAGTAAAAAAACAAAAGAGGCATTCTTAGGACCTCTCAATATCAATAACCCCGTCCTCGTGCAGATTTTAGGTATCTGTTCTGCTTTGGCTGTAACAGTACAACTCAAACCCGCACTCGTAATGGGTATTTCAGTAACCATCATCGTTGCAATGTCTAACGTTGTGGTTTCTCTGATTCGTAATTCTATTCCTACACGTATCCGTATCATTATTCAATTGGTGGTCGTTGCAGCATTGGTTACTATCGTGAGCGAAGTGCTCAAAGCCTTCGCTTATGACGTAGCTATGCAACTCAGCGTTTATCTCGGCTTGATTATCACCAACTGTATATTGATGGGCCGATTAGAGGCGTTCGCCATGACCAACAATGTACTTGATTCTTTCATGGACGGTCTGGGTAATGGCTTCGGATACGCGTGGATATTGGTAGTTGTTGCATGTGTACGCGAGTTCTTTGGTGCCGGATCACTACTCGGCTACCAGATTATTCCTGATAGCTGGTACGTTGCTAACGGAGGCTTCTATGAGAACTGCGGTATGATGCTCATGCCGGCTATGGCACTTATTTTGGTGGGTTGTATCATCTGGGCGCACCGCGCTATTAACGATAAGGAGGGTAAATAATGGAACATGCACTAAGTTTATTTGTTCGCTCCATCTTTGCGGACAACATGATTTTCGCCTTCTTCCTCGGTATGTGTTCTTACCTTGCCGTATCGAAAGAAGTTAAGACCTCGGCTGGGTTGGGCGTAGCCGTTACATTCGTGCTTGTCGTTACACTGCCGGTTAACTACCTGCTGCAAGTATATGTACTTGATCCGCTCGGTCTGGGATATCTGAGTTTTATCCTGTTCATCGCTGTGATTGCCGCTATCGTGCAACTCGTTGAGATGGTAGTAGAGAAATTCAGCCCTTCGCTGTACAACGCGTTAGGTATATTCCTGCCCCTTATCGCAGTTAACTGCGCTATTATGGGTGCAAGCCTCTTTATGCAACAACGCGTACAACTCGACCCGGAAAACGTAAAAGCTATCGCTAATATCGGCGACGCATTTGCATACGCTTTGGGGTCGGGTCTTGGATGGCTGCTCGCTATCGTTGCCTTGGCTGGAATACGGGAAAAAATGGAGTATAACGATGTTCCGAAGCCTCTACAGGGAATAGGTATTACCTTTATCACAGTAGGGTTGATGGCACTTGCCTTCATGTGCTTCTCAGGACTTAATATTTAAGGAGGACAAACTATGAATATTACAGCTATTTTATATGCAGTTGCAGTATTTCTAATTGTAATACTCCTGCTCGTCGTTATTCTGCTTGTAGCTAAACGCTATCTCGTTGCATCAGGCGATGTAAAAATAACTATCAACGGTGATAAGGAATATAATGTTCCTGCAGGAGGTACGTTACTCGCAACACTTAATAACGCAGGTGTACACCTGCCTTCTGCCTGCGGCGGTAAAGGTAGTTGCGGTCAGTGCAAATGCCAAGTATTGGAAGGCGGAGGCGAAATTCTGCCTACCGAGAAAGTACATTTCAGCCGTAAACAACAGAAAGACGGATGGCGCCTTGGTTGCCAAGTCAAAGTAAAAAACGACCTCTCACTTAAGATGGACGAATCTATCCTCGGCGTTAAGGAATGGGAATGCACCGTAATCTCTAACAAAAACGTGGCTACCTTCATTAAGGAGTTCAAAGTTGCTCTTCCTCCGGGAGAACACATGGACTTCGAGCCGGGTTCATACGCACAGATCCGTATTCCAGAATATGATATCGACTATGACCGCGATATGGATAAAGCGCTTATCGGTGATCTGTATTTGCCGGCTTGGAAGAATTTCCGTCTCTTCAGCCTAAAACAGAAGAATACAGAGGCCACTATCCGTGCTTACTCTATGGCTAACTATCCGGATGAGGGTGATATCATTACGCTGACCGTTCGTATCGCTACTCCGCCTTTCAAACCTAAAGACCAATGCCCGAACGGACCGGAGTTCCAAGATGTACCATGCGGTATCGCTTCTACATACATCTTCTCACTCAAACCGGGTGACAAAGTAATGATGAGTGGTCCTTATGGTGAGTTCCATCCCGTATATGACAGCAAGAAGGAAATGATTTGGGTTGGTGGTGGCGCTGGAATGGCTCCTCTGCGCGCACAAATCATGCACATGCTCAAGACACGCAACTGCAGAGACCGTGAAATGCACTATTTCTACGGTGCACGTGCTATTGACGAGGTCTTCTTCTTGGATGACTTCCTCGCTTTAGAGAAAGAGTTCCCGAACTTCCACTTCCACCTGGCTTTGGACCGTCCGGACCCGAGAGCAGACCAATTAGGTATCAAGTACACCCCGGGCTTCATCGCTCCTGTTATGGGCGACACCTATCTCAAACAGCATGAAGCTCCAGAAGATGTAGAGTACTATCTCTGCGGTCCTCCGATGATGGCTAAGACTGTTATTGACCTACTCCACTCACTTGGTGTAAGTGATGAGGATATCCGCTTCGATAATTTCGGCGGATAAAATAAACAAGGTACGCACGCGCAAACGTGCGTACCTTAATATATATATATCAGACCATGAGACGCACTCTTCCTTTTTTACTTACATTACTCTGTCCTCTATTACTCAATGGTCAATCGGTGCAATCTGATGACCTTTTGGAAGCCATTGAGAAAGCTGAATCGCTGACCGACACATTACGTGTAGAGACTTCTCGCCGCGGATATCTTATCAATGCTTTGGATGTATTAAACGGGCAATCTGCCGGTGTGACGGTAGGTTCTAACACAAACCCCGAAGCGATGATATCTTCCGTTCGCGTACGTGGTAACCACTCACTAACGGGCGGTAACGAGCCGTTGGTTATCATTGATGGTATGTCATCCGACTTACGGACTTTATCTACTATCTTTCCTGGTGACATTGAGACTTTCACTATTCTTAAAGATGCAGCGCAGACGGCACTCTATGGCGCTCGCGGTGCGTCCGGTGTTATCGAAGTGCGGACTCGTCGCGGTGCAGAAGGTAAGTTTCATGTCTCATATGCAGGAGATGTCGGATTTGCGCATGCTGACCACTTCCTTAAAATGCTTTCGGCAGACGAATACCGCGCTTTAACTAACGAGCGCGGAATAAAAATCGCAGACGGCGGAGCTGCTACCGATTGGCAGAAAGCTATCGTGCGAACTGGTTTTGTTCAGAACCATCATATTGCACTCGGAGGCGGTACGGAAAATGCGAACTACCGTGGCGCCGTGTCATATAGCCAGAACAACAGTATTATTCGCGAGATGGGTACGCGTAACCTGACGGCAAAGGTGGATATCACCCAGCACATGTTCAACAAGCGCCTCACTTTTGACTTAGGACTATTCGGCGCTATCAGCAATAACCAATACCTTAACGATGTACAAAAGACATTCTATTCAGCGGCAACATTTAATCCAACGTTCCCTAATTCACGAAACGAGAGCGGAGGCTACGACGGCTATGCGGATGCCAGCCAAATCAATAATCCGATGGGGCTGTTGGATATCAAGAAACACAACGCAGCGATGCATTTCAATACGCATCTGCGCGTAACGGGAGATATAGGATACGGTCTGACTGCCGGTATATATGGTAGTTATAGTTATGACGCAGATGACGACAGCCATTTCTACCCCACTTATATGGAAAGCACTGGAAAAGTGTATCGCGGTGCCGGCAAAAGTCACCTCTGGCTCACGAATGCCCAACTGCGTTACACGCACGACTGGGGAAAAGCTCATCATATAGAAGCAGACCTCTTAGGTGAGCTTCAAGGACGTACTTCAACTGGTTTCCATACTACTGTTAACCGCTTGGCATCCGATGCTTTTGGTTACGACAATCTGGCCGTAGGCGGTTTGAGGCTGTGGGAAGGAACTGGCAGTAGTTATGAACAGCAACGCATGGCTAGTGTAATGGGGCGCTTTAGTTATACAGCTCTCGGACGATATACATTTACAGTCTCCGCCCGCGGTGATGCAAGCTCTGTGGCAGCGAAAGGGCATAAATGGGGGTTCTTCCCATCCGCAAATATCTCATGGAATATGAAGAAAGAAACTTGGTTACAAGATGTGAACTGGCTTACACGCCTTAACTTACGGGCCGGATGGGGATTGACAGGTAACCTCGGAGGCATAGCGGCATATCAGTCTCTCCGATTATTAGTTCCAAGCGGTATAGCAGAAACAAACGGATTGCCTGATGTCATTCTGAGCTTGGCTCAGAACGAGAACCCGGATCTTACGTGGGAGAAGACACAGACTGCTAACATAGGCACAGAATTGGGTTTCTGGAATAACCGTGTACTGCTGACTGTGGACTATTACTATTCCTACATATACGACATGCTCTATAACTACACAGTTCCTGTACCACCGTTTATCTACGATAAAGTGTTGGCTAATTTAGGAACAATGCAGAATCAGGGCTTGGAGTTTGGTTTCGGCATAGCCGCTGTTAAAACCCGTGATTGGGATGTAAATATAGGTCTCAATCTTACTTGGCAAGCGAATAAACTTCGCTCGCTTAACGGCTACTATAAAGGCGAATACCTTACAGCCCCTACATATACACCTTTGGCATCTGTGAGTGGAGCTGGCTTGCATGGTGGCAACACCGATGTTGTCTATCAGATTCCCGGCTACTCGTTAGGAGTATTCTACCTCCCCCATTGTACAGGACTAACTACAAACGATAAGGGCGAGCAAGTCTATGAAATTGAGGATATCAATGGTGATGGTTTTATAGATTTATCAGATGGAGGTGACCGACGTATCTGCGGACAAGCAACGCCCAAAGTTCTGTTAGGTAGTAATATATCCGTACGTTTTAAGCAGTTTGACCTGTCTATTCAACTCAATGGAGCTTTCGGGCATAAGATTTATAATGGCTCTTCCCTTAGTTATATGAATATGGGTAGTTTGCCTTATTATAATGTGCTCAAAGACGCTTCTAAAACCAATATCAATGATCTGACGGTTAGCGATTATTGGTTAGAGAACGGCGATTATGTCAATATTGATTATGTGACACTCGGTTGGACACTTCCTTGTAAACCTGAGTGGAAACTAAGTTCATTCAGATTATCTGTCAGCGTAAATAACTTAGTAACGATGACGAGGTATTCCGGTTTGACACCAATAATTAACTCTACAGTTATTAACAACTCACTCGGTGTAGATGACAAACGCTCCTACCCCGTTAGCCGTACTTATAGTTTCTCATTACAAATACAATTCTAACCATGTACCACCAACCATATATAATCCATATAAGACTGATTTATATATCCATAGTTTGCGTGCTGCTCAGTAGTTGCAGTTTTCTTAACGAGGAGCCCCGCTCCGGTCAAGCGGAAGAGTCCATTATCACCTCTGCTGCAATTTTAGAGCGTCAGGCCGTACTTTCTCTCTACGACCACATCGGAGGAAACGAAGATGGTGTGGGGCTTCAAGGCACTTATCGCGGCATTTATGACTTGCAGACTTTTGCGTCTAATGAAGCTATTATTCCCGTTCGTGGTGGAGACTGGTTTGATGGCGGACTATGGGTAGATTTATATTTACATAGTTGGAGTGAAGATAACGAGTGTTTTGAGAACGCTTGGTTGTATCTGTACCAACTTATAGGTCTGTGTAACCACTCGTTAGCATTGTTAGAAAAGCATAGTGAACTATTATCTACAGAAAGACTTAATTGTGATATTGCGGAAGTACGTTCCTTGCGAGCATTGGCATATACATATTTATTAGATCTATTCGCTCGGGTACCGATTATAACAAGCGAAGATATCGAACTTAACGCTATCAAACAATCGGAACGAAGCGAGGTGTTCCGTTTTGTCTGGAACGAACTGCAGGAAGCATTGAAGTACTTACCGGATGAACGCAGTAATAGCCGTGGAGAGTACTACGGGCGGGTTACACGTCCTGTAGCGTGCTTTATACTGATGAAAGTAGCACTCAATGCGGAAATATGGACAGATGACGATTGGACGGACGAGAATCTACCAGATGGTAAACTTATCAAACTCATTTGTGATGGTGCAGAGAAGAATGCGTGGGACGCAACCATCTACTATGGAGAACAGATATTTACATCTTCTGCCAATTATGCATTGTGTCAAAGCCAGACCAACTGCTTTGCAGTATATAACGAGACCGCCTCAGAGAATATATTCACTATTCCTATGGACCCAACAGTCTATCGTAACCGTTTTAAAAACTTATTCCGCAGCCTTCATTACCAGCATGCGTCCGCATTAGGGTATGGAGGAGAGAATGGTTCATGTGCTACAGAAGAGACGTTGGATGTATTTGGATATGGAACGAAACATAAGGATTGCCGTTTTGCAACTACATTCTTTGCGGACACAGTGCACGTCAACGGCTTACCTCTTATACTCTCGTCTGGCGATACACTTGTTTATCATCCTCGCGAAGTCTTATTGAATTTAACTGGTAGTCCATTTGTAGCAAATGCCGGCGCTCGGATGAGCAAGTACGCCTACGATGCCGGAGGTATTTTCGACGGTCAGTTACGCAATAGCGATATAGTATTGTTTCGATTAGCCGACGTCTATTTGGCTATTGCAGAAGCTAAAGTGCGCAATGGTCAGGATGGCAGTATGGAGTTTGAGACGGTGCGCACACGGGAAGCTATTGCATTAGGTGCTTTCCAGGAACCACGTGATGCCACATTAGAGAACATCTACTATGAACGATGGATTGAACTGATGTGGGAAGGATGGCACCGTCAGGACCAGATACGTTTTAGTCGTTATGTAGAATTTCCTCAAGAGCGCTACGAGACAGTCTTCCCTATCCCGCTAAAAGCTTTACAGACGAATAGCAACTTAAGTCAGAACAAAGGTTACTGAGGTTATTTATCATGTTTGTGTTCGTATAGTGCTTCCTCAACGTTAATGATATAGTCCGCCATCTTTTCAAGTTCGAGGATTATATCCATGTAGTTAACACCGGTAGTGTAGTCGTATTCTTTATCCGTGATATACTGCATGTTTTGTGATTTCAGTTCGTCTCGGAAATTGTTGATTTCCTTTTCCATGTTGGTCATTTCAAGGAACTCGTCAGTTGTGATATTGACTCGTTCAAGCGCTTCGACCATTTTGGTTTCTGCACCGCTGACGAGATATAGCATCATTTCTAAGTTTTTGTTGAGTTTATCTGTGTAGGTGATATTGTTCTCGCGTTTGTGCCGTATAAATCGTGCGATGTTGTAGTTAGCGTCTCCAACGGACTCAAGTTCACTGACAATACGTAGCATTTTATGCACTTCGTGTTTAGACTGGTCAGATAGTCTTCCGTCAGCAACTTGGTTGAGATACTGGGCTATTTCATACTCCATACGGTCGCAGATGCCCTCGTATTTCTCAACCCGTTGGAAGATATCGTCGAATCGTTGTGCATCTTCTTCGCTGAGCATATCGTGAACCATGCCAAGCATACGTTGTGTCCTTACGGCAAAGACATGCACTTCTTTCCATGCCTGAAGTATCGATAGTTCGGATGTGGACATAAGTCCGCCTGATATAAAGTGCAATTGGCTGTCCGTCAGTTTCTCTTCGGGTTTGGATGGAATGATCATCGTGACGAGCCTTTCGAGGAAAGGTACAAATCCGATAAGTATTAATGTATTGATGACGTTGAAGGAAGTGTGGAATGTAGCAAGTACGGCATTGAGTTTATCGGGAGAGACATCGGATGGAACGCCCGGTGTAAAGTCAACTCCCCACAATTTACATACTGTTCCAACGAATAGTCTGAATACGCAGAGCACCCAAACGACACCAAAAAGGTTAAAGACGAGATGTGCCATAGCAGCACGTCGTGCTTGGACGGAAGCGGATAAAGCTACTATATTGGATGTGATAGTAGTTCCGATATTCTCTCCAAGTACAAGGGAAATGCCCATATCAATAGGTAGTACATGTGTAGAGCAGAGAGTCATAGTAATAGCCATAATAGCGGCGGATGACTGGACTGCGAAGGTAAGTATACCTCCAACGAGGAGGTATAGAAAATAACTGCCATATCCCCACGAAGAAGTTGCAACGAAGAAATTACGTACAGGAGCCAATTGGTCAAGATGCATTTCGGTGGCATTGATTTTGAGAGTAGTCAAACCAAGCAGCATGAGTGACAATCCCATGAGGAACTCTCCTAAGTCGGTATTGCGTTTATAATGTATCAGTGCAACGGCGAGGATAATAGTAGTATAGACCACTAATCTTAAGTCAAAGGATCCACCACCGAGAACCATAATCCAAGCAGTAAAGGTTGTACCTATATTGGCTCCCATGATGACGGATATAGCCTGTGCGAGTGATAGTATTCCTGCGGAAACGAAACTGACAGTCATAACGGTAGTAGCTGTAGAGGACTGAACGGCAGCGGTAATAAACGCTCCGGTAAGGACCCCTGTAAAGCGGTTGGTGGTCATTGTTCCGAGCACATTACTAAGCTTGGAACCTGCCATTTTTTGCAATCCTTCACTCATGATTTTCATGCCGTACATAAGCATTGCAACGGAGCCGACCAGCGTCATGATTTGAATAGCGAGCATAATACTTACAATTTATGATTTATATAGATAAAAAAAGGTACAAGCCCATTAGGCTTATACCATTATATATATAGGTAGTTTTGTAACTGTTTTTCGTGGAGCATATTTGCGACAGAAATTAAACATTACAATTCGTCATTATTGTTTTCGGCGACAAAGGTAGTACTTTTTTTACGAATACGCAAATAAAAAGTACAGAATGTGATATTTTCTGTACTTTTTACTACCGTGACAGGTTATGGATTATGGTTTGAGTCCCTGCAATATAAGCCTTGTGATTTCATTCTTACGGTGCAGAATAAAATCATTCACTTGGTCATTGGTTCGTGCGAGCAAATCCTGGTACATTGGCAGGGAAACAAAAGTGAATACAGTAAGTGAAGCAACTGACATCATGATATCAAAAGGCTCAACTTTAGCCATTCGTCCGGCCTGCTGTTCTGCTTTGACTCGTGCTTCCAACTGCATATAAAGCATTGCATAGCCGGGTTTCTTAACAAAATTCTCACGCAGATACTTACGTCGCTGGGGATTATAAACCAGTTCCTCTAAGACAAAGAAAGGCAATCGTGGATTTTGAGTCAGGGTATCGAAATAGAGCGAGATAGCTTTCTCTATAAATCGGTCAAAAGAGTCTTCGTTAGCCAACGAAAGTGCCACAACATTAAGTGCCGCCTCAATCTGCTCAAGGAAGATCTGTCGGAAGAGATTCTCTTTAGTACGATAATAATAGTGTACCAACGCCTGCGTACATCCTACCTCTTTGGCAATTTGCGTAGTGGAAGTTGCAGCATATCCTTGGCTAAAAAAAAGTTGCTGAGCAACATCACGAATACGTTGCTCCATATTTGAATTTTCCATATTAATTGTCATTAAGCATAAAATGTAAACGATTCGTTATATTTGCTTCAGATGTACCTGCGTCGAAGTCCAGAAAAAGCAATGCGAGTTGCGGATAACATTCTTTATATCGACGCTCAATCCCTTTACTGATGATATGGTTAGCAATGCATCCGAAAGGTTGAAGAGACACCACTTTATTCACTCCTTTCTGGGCCAAATCTACAATTTCACCCGGCAAAAACCATCCTTCGCCGAAATCTGCAGCCGAATTAATAACTTGACGGCTCTTATGCCATATATCCATAATATCTACAAAAGGCCGATAATAGGGATATAAACTACATAATTGGTCATATACATGGGCATAGTGGCGCAGAATACGATTAACTAATCTCGCCTGCCATGGCTTCAGTCCATCCCGACGGATGTGTTGTTGTTTATTAATAAACGCATTAGGTATTGCGGTGGAAAAGAAGCCTGTGAGTGCAGGAGGTACTACTTCTACACCATGCTCAATGAGCCAATTGACAACTTGGTGATTGGAGAAGGAATTATACTTTACATAGATTTCTCCCACAACTCCAACGACAGGCACCGTCTTTGTCGTATCTATACAACTGCGGAAAGCATCTACTGCATGCTTCATGAGTTGCCGTATGGCACGATAGTCCCGTTGCTCCAAAAGGGGTTGTACGGCATTGAGGTAATAAGTATATAACTTGCGTGCTTCCCCTTTTTTTTGTTCTCTTGGCGCTGCCGGATAATAAAGTTTAGCCAAAGCATCAGAGAAATATAGCGCCTCGAGCAAAGGACGAGCTAACCGCAGCCAATTCAGTTCAAAGCCCGGTTGACTGTTTCTGAGACTTGGTCCGATAGCCACTGCAATAACAGGAACTTGACTCATTCCTGCAGCCACTAATGCGTTTTTGATAAGTGCATAGTAATTAGAGGCACGGCATTGTCCTCCGGTCTGCGTGATAGCAATTGCTGTCTTTGAAAGGTCATACTTACCGGACCGTAAGGCACGCATGACGCTACCCACAACTAACGTGGCAGGATAGCAGATGTCGTTATTAGCAACAGCCAAGCCTTCTTCAGCATCTTCTTTAGTCGCCATAGGCAGGGATTCCATCCGATAACCCGCCATTTTGAAAATTGTTGGAAGGAATTCGTTATAGCCCTCTGCGAAATATGGGGCTAATATTACACGCTCACGGTCCTGAGGCTCGAAAGGCTTCGTAGTATAAGGCATATTTGTCTGGTACTGCACTTGGGATTGGATAGCTTTTGTCGGATGTTGTTGAACACTCTCTACCAATGACCGTACGCGCAAACGGAGAGAACCGATATTGTTGACATCGTCAATCTTGAGGACCGTCAGGTTTTTGTTATATCGTGATAAAATAGTCCGCACTTCATCTAAGATGAAGGCATCCGGTCCACAGCCAAAACTGGTAAGTTCTACCATGTGTAACAGTTCATAATCGCTATTACCCACGAAGTGTGCAGCTTTAAAGATCCGGTTAGGATATGCCCATTGTGCCATTGCATTAATCTCGCCATAGACGGCTTGACCATCGTGAGTCGCGATATTTTCCGTAATAATATCGATGCCCATCGAGGCAATAGCGTCCGCTACGTGGTGTTGAATGAGCGGGTCTATATGATACGGCCTGGCAGCCAGAAGAATGACCATTCGTCCTGCTTTACGCGCTTCAGCCAACACTTGTTTATTGCGTCGTTCTAATGTATCCAAATAATTAGACTGCGCCTGAATAGCATGATGCACTGCCGTTTGAGCGGTTGAGGTATCCACGCCAAGCGTACCCAAATATTCCGTAAGCGAAGCAAGCAGGAGTTTCTCATCTTTAAACGAGATAGTAGGTGCGTCCAAAGGGACACCATATTTTTTATCAGGATTGATAGCACTTTTAATAACGTCAGAGTAGCCGCTTACGATAGGACAATTGAAACTGTTCTTGGCCTGCTCATCTTCCTTACGCTCATAAACCACCCACGGATAGAAAATACGGTCCACACCCTTGCTGATAAGGTCCATTACATGACCATGCATAAGTTTAGCAGGAAAGCATATATTATCCGCTACAATGGTTCTTACTCCTTTCTCGTACAGTCGATTGGAACTCATTGCGCTAATAACTGTCTTGATACCACAACAGGCAAAGAGAGTTTGCCAAAACGGATAATTCTCATACAAACCTAAACCTCGCGGGAGACCAATTGTTAATGGTGTACTGCGTATAGGATATGATGTACGAGGGGAAGAGGTGAAGAGCAACTTATATTTCTCATCAAACATATTTACACCCCTACTCTTCCCTTTGCTCTCATTGGAATAAACACGCTCGCAGTTATTGCCGGATACGTATTGCCGTCCATTGGCGAAAGAATAGATTTTCACTTGGCAGTGGTTTTGGCACCCCGGACAGATTTCTTCCTTTTGCTCAAAATCACGATATTGCAGCAATTCGTTTAGTTTCATAAATTACCTCCTTTCGCGTATAATGCAGCTCCGAAAGCACCCATTAATTCCGGTATGGGGCCAAAGCCGACCTCGCGGCCTGTAAGTAATTCAAGAGCACGCACAACCGAGTGGTTACGGAAGGTTCCTCCTTGTACCATGATATGGTTGCCTAATTGGTCAAAAGACTGTAATTTAAGCACTTTATATAGGCAGTTTTTTATCACGGAGTAACTGAATCCTGCTGCTATATCGTCCACTGCGGCTCCCTCTCGTAAAGCCTGTTTGACTTTACTATTCATAAAAACGGTACAGCGCGTTCCGAGATCATAAGGGTGCTTGGCTAGAGTGGCTAATCGAGCAAAATCACTGACCTCATAGCCCAATTGTCGCGCAAATGTCATGATGAAACTACCGCAACCGGATGAGCATGCTTCGTTTATCTCAATACGCCTAATCGAGCCGTTCTCCACAAATATAGCCTTCATATCCTGACCTCCGATATCTAATATGAACGAGACCGACGGTTGCCAATACTTAGCAGCAAGGAAATGCGCCATAGTCTCTACTATTCCATAGTCCAAATTAAAAGCAGTTTTAAGGAGTTGTTCGCCATAACCTGTAGAACAACTGCCCGCAATTTCAATATCTTCCCCTAACCTGTCGTACATGCGCTGTAAAGCGTTATGGCAAGCTTGAAAAGAGTTTCCGTTATTATAACTGTAATCGGTAAAGACAATCTGCCCCGATTCATTGACTAACACTAATTTAGTTGTTGTACTGCCGCTATCGACACCTAAGTAGTAGTTTGAAGGGGTATTGTTTAAGGGGTGATAGGAGGAATGATTATAGCGCGATTGTTTATCGGCAAGCCATCCTTCGTAGTCATCCTTACTGTCAAAAAGAGGAGGAAGTGTTGACGTTTGCCCCACTACGGAAGCAGATATATTCTCCTTTTCAAACAAAGAACGCGCCCGCACGCATGTAAATCGTTTGTCACCGGCTAAGAGAGCCGTTCCTATTGCAGGAATGAACTGCGTATATTGCGGTATGATACAGTCTTCGTCAGTGAGATTCAGCACTCTCAATAAGTGTTTGCGCAACTGTGGTATATAGGCGAATGGTCCGCCGCAGAGGAATACTTTAGGTCGTACATCTACTCCACGAGCCAAAGCGCTAACGACTTGCATTGAGACAGCGTTAAGCATGGAAGCAGCGATATCTTCTTTGCTCACAGAGCGGGAGATGAGGTTTTGGATATCTGTTTTACTGAACACCCCGCAACGCGAAGCAATCGGGTAAATATGTTCCGCTTTCTCTGCCAAGGCATTCAGTTCGTTCGTCTCTACACCTAATAAAGTAGCTGTCTGGTCTATAAAAGCTCCTGTGCCTCCGGCGCAGTTGCCGTTCATGCGCATGTCCGGTACACAATCGGGGGCGAAGAATATCATCTTGCTATCTTCACCACCTATATCTACTAACGTGCGCACGTCCGGATAAAGCCGTTTGACAACCTCGGCTGCTGCAATCACTTCCTGAACAAAATCCACTTGCAACCGCTTCGCATACCCCATCCCGACAGAACCGGTTATGGCGATGGCGAGCTCTGTCGTTGTCGGAATGTGAGTCAATATGTGCTCCAACATTTTTTTCCCTACGGCAATCGGTGCCGCGTTATGACGCTGGTAATCCGTAGCAACGACAGAAGTATCCTCTAATAGAGCCATTTTGATTGTCGTACTGCCTATATCAATTCCTAATCGGTACATATATTAATCAGTTTGTTTAATAGGGCTATTAAATACAGCGCAAAAGTAGTAAAAAGTCATGACCGACACAAGCGCACGACGAATTATCCATAAAAAAGACAGGAAATTCTTAAAATACGGACGGTTGTCCTTATAGATAGTTCGATTTTATAAGGTATCAACCTACTCTTGTTTTTTGCTGCTCCAATGAGCGGGAAGCATACGATAGGGGTATCTTTGCCGCATATTTTCAGCATTAGGACAGTCGCAGCGATGGATACGAATACCTTTAGTAACGGAAATAAACGCGAAGATAGGGTCTCCCGGTTTAGGGTTACAACAAGTCGCAAGGTTATAATCGACATTCTTTACATTAACATCAACCTCAATAGCTAAAGCGTTACCGTTTTTCGGCACATACTCAATACGTTCCCTTTCGGTAACTGGTGCATGTTCATCAAGTAACAGGAAGGCATCTCTAAGAGTATGAATATCGATTTTATCTTGTGCCAGTGATTGAAACATATCCGACACCGCTTTATAGCCTAATTTGACAGCTAAGCGGGATATTTGTCCTTCGTCAAAGTCTATTTTCCAGTTCTTAAAGCGCCGTTCGAGCAGTTCCCTACCCTCAGCGGCAAACTTGTATTCTATTTCCTTGAGCGCCTGACGTATTTTGTTTTTCGCTTTAGAGGACACGACTACGTTCAACCAATCCTGATTCGGATGCTGATTAGGAGATGTCAAAATCTCTACCTGGTCGCCATTTTCCAACTTTTGTCTGATGGAGACGTTTTGATTGCGTATACGACCTCCGACACAATGACACCCGACTTCGCTATGCACAGAAAACGCAAAATCAAGAACAGTAGCTCCTGCAGGAAGACGTCGCAAGTCGCCCGTAGGAGTAAAAACATAAACCGAGTTGGGAGCAACATTTGTAGCTGAAGCATTGACCCCCTTGTATGCCCAGTGAGCCGCCACGCCTTTCTCTGCCACCTCGTCCATTCGTTTGGAGCGTATCTGTACCTCTACCCATTTATTATCCGGTCCCAGAACAGTAGTGTGCAGGGACTCATAACCGTTTTCCTTCGGGACGGATAGCCAGTCCCGGAGACGTTTAGGATTGGGTTGGAAGACGTCTGTAATCAGTGAATAGACCTGCCAGCAATCCGATTTCTCACGTTCCCGCGGCGAGTCTAAGATGATTCGGATAGCAAAAAGGTCGTAGATGGACTCCAAATCTGTAAAATTATGGGTCTCCATTTTGTGTGCAATGGAGTGAATTGATTTAGGCCTTCCTTTGATAGTAAAAGTGAATCCCTCTTTGGTCAGTTTCTCACTGATAGGTGCGATGAAACGTTCTATATACGCATCTCTTTCTGACTTCTTCTCGTTGAGCGCGAGTGCGATATATTTGTATAGCGGATAATTTGTGAACTTAAGTGCCAAGTCCTCCATTTCCGTTTTAATCTGATAGAGACCGAGTCGGTGAGCGAGTGGAGCATGTAATGTTTGCGTCTCCTTAGCGACGTGTCTCCGCCGTTCGGAATCACCTTCCTTATCCAATGTTCTCAGCAATTCGAGCCGCTCAGTGAGTATATCGTATAGAACCTTATTTCCGTCTTGCATAACTAAATTTGATTTTTTGCGCGCAAAAGTACAAAAAAATTTGCACATATAAAAAAAAAGTTGTACTTTTGCGCCAAATTTGAGTATTTAAGCTATGAACAAGACAATTATTCGTATTCTCTTAGGAATATCAGCCTGTGCTTTGGCGTATTTCTGCGTATCAAGTGTATTAACACCTATTAAGTTTGAGGACCAACGAGAGAAGCGTGAAGTGGCAGTCGTTAAGAATCTGGTTGCTTTACGTACCGCCGAGGTGGAGTTTTATCACGTTAATAACCGCTACACGGCTGACTTGGATTCTTTGGTACTATTCCTTAAAACTACACCTAAGAAGGAAGTGCGTAAGGAGGGTTCATTGACCGATAAGCAATTGGAAGCCGGTCTGACGGAGCACAAGGCTGTTAAGATTCTCAATACCGCAAAGGCTAAAGCTCAACGCAAACAGAAGTTCGAGAATGAAGATGCTCTGTACGCTTTTGTTTGGGCTAACGACAAAGATGTTCAAACTAACGGGCTGCAAGGTTTCCGCCGCGATACCATCTACAAGAACATGATTCAAGAGTTGTATAAGGGCGAATATACAGCTGAGACGGTTGATAAGATTATATATATTCCTTATACAGATAACACGCGTTTTGAAGTAGAGGTCAACAATAACTACACCACCTCGCAAGGTATTCGTGTACCTTTGTTCGAGGCACGGGCTCATTTTAATACTTATTTGGCAGACCTCAATAACCAGGAGCGTGTAAATCTGATTGATAAAGAAACCAAACTGGAGCACTATCCCGGTCTGAAGGTTGGTGATATCTACGCGCCTAACAACAACGCAGGTAACTGGGAATAAGCGCGGAGCGCTCGTTTGGCGTTTTAACGTTTAGCGTTTAGAGATGCGCATCATTAGTGGAAAATATGGGGGGAGGCGGTTGTCTCCCCCTAAAAATATCACAGCAAGACCGACAACCGATTTTGCCAAGGAGAGTTTATTCAATCTGCTCAATAATCGTATTGACTTTGAGGATATTGATATGCTAGACCTGTTTGCGGGTACAGGAGGTATCGGTTTGGAGTTTGTTTCCCGCGGTGCGCGCGAAGTAACGGCGGTGGAATTGGCGCACGTACAGCAGAACTTCATCATCTCCGCCTGCAAGCAGTTGGGGATTCATAATCTGACCTTGGTTCGCGGAGACGTGTTCAGGTTCATTAATGCCTGTCGTATGCAGTACGATTTTATATACGCCGACCCACCCTATGCGTTAGACCGTTTGCCCGAGTTACCGGATTTGATTTTTGAGCATGAGATGCTTAAAGAAGATGGAATGTTCGTGTTGGAACATTCCAAATCCAATGACTTCAGTACCCATTCTCATTTTATAGAGAAGCGCGTGTACGGAAGTGTTAACTTTTCTTTTTTCCGTTAAGTTGCGGAGCTATTCATTGACCACTTCGATATGTCCGTTGCGTTTCTTGTGTCTGAACCACAAACCATAGACTTCGGAGCAGTTTCCGGCAGTGATAAATGCTTCTAATTTATTCGAACGAATAAAGTCCATCAACGCAGAGAACTCATCTTGGGTGAGGAGGACTTGTATTTCCTTGTGTGCTTCTCCGGAATATCCGCCTTGTACGTCGTACAGGGAGCAGCCGCGCACAAGCGTTTCCACGATATATACGCGAATGCGTTCATATTCTTTAGCAATGATACAAACGCGCTTACGCCGGTTGAAGGCATCGGTGAAGTGATTGATAACCAGTCCGTTAATCCACGTGCCTATCAGTCCGATAACCACCATTCGGAAGTCATTAATGAAGAAAGCGGAGCAGCAGATAAGTGCGCCGCCGATGCTTACTGATACGCCGATATCGAAGTGAAGATACTTATTAATAATCTTAGCTAATATATCCAGCCCTCCTGTAGAGGCATTGATACGGAACTCCAGTGCTTGGCATGCGGAGAGGAGCAGCACAAAGCACAGGAGGTCGAACCAGATATCCCCCATACCTAATCCGGATGCCATAACGCTGTCTTTTATCTGTTCCAGCACTTCTCCGCCCCGGCTAAGCAGGTACGGATTGCCGTGTGCATCAAGAACGGTCTGTCCGGCTTGCAGTTGGGCTAATATGTCGGGATTATCAATGACCTTGTGGGTGAAGTTGGTGTAAGGGTATATTCTGTCCCACACTTGTGTAAGGGGACCGAGGATCATAGCGGTATAGACGGTTTTGGCGCCGAACTCGTTGCCGATAAGCAGAAAAGCGAGTAGCAGCAAGAAGGCGTTAATACCCATCACCAAATAGGAGAAGGTATCAGCATTACCTCCTAAGACAGTATTGATTACGATACTCAATCCCGAGATAGTGCCCACAATGAGATGACTGGGGATAAGGAAGTAATAGACTGCAGCAGCACCCATAACCATACCCAAAGTCATGACGACTAACTCCTTCCAGAATTTCTTGGTTTGTAGTGCATGTAAGAAAGCTTGCCATAGGTCAATCCAATAGGTAGCAGTAAAGTAGTTTTTCAGGGTGTTTTCCATACGATATGATTATTTTTCTTTAACGACAAAACGTGCGGTACGTCGTGTTGTCTGCGACAGCAATATTTCTCTTCCGTCTTGTTCCCGTTGGAGTATCTGCGGTGTTGTTCCCCGTATTGTGAGCAGACTGAGGTTCATGTTATAGGTAACGGCAAAGGCGTTACTGAGTTCCTCTATTGCATTTTCAACGTACCGGCTATTATCCACGCACACGGAAATAGTGACGGCAGAGGACTGTATAAGAGACACTTTGAGCCGATGTCGATGGATGATATCGAATATATGGCTCAGGCTCTCCTCTAAGATAAAGGAGAAGTCTTTAGCTCTCATTGTGATAAGTATTTGGTTTTTTCGCCAGATATAAACAGGCACATTGACGCGTTTGTCCGTTTGGTGAATGACGGTACCTACGGCTTGTGGATTGGTGAATGGGCTGACGTAGAGCGGTATTTTCTTATTCTCTACGGGTCTGATGCTCTTTGGGTGAATAACCTGCGCCCCGCTGTACGCCAGTTCGACTGCTTCGTCGTAGCTCAGTTCGGGAATAAGTATGGTCTGTGGTGTGAGTCTTGGGTCGGCATTCAGTATGCCGTTGACGTCTTTCCATATGGTAACGGATTCGGCGTCGATGAAGTTAGCCAATAAGGCGGCGGTGTAGTCGCTGCCTTCTCGTCCCAAGGTGGTAGGTCTATGGTCCTTTGTACCGCCTATGAAGCCTTGTGTGACATAGACATGCTTCTGTTGCTGACGGATAGCGTCTTGGATACGCCGTGCGGCGTTATAATCTACTTTGGCTTCTCTGAAGGTATCGTCGGTGGTCAGGAGCTCTGTCATCATAAGCAGTTGGTTGGTGACTCCGTGTGTTTGCAGGAACTCACTCAATATACGGCTTGAATTGATTTCCCCCTGACATACGATAGCATCGTAGAACTCGTCGTAGTTAGTCATTAATGGGATATCCGTGACGGGATTGATGTCAAAGAGTGAGTTTTGGAAGTCTTTGGTCAGTCCGAGTTGCTGTGCGATGGTTTGATGTTGTTGTCGCAGGGCGATGTATTCGTTGATGGCGTCCTCGTCGCGGTGTTCCCATCGTGCATTAACGACTCGTTCCAGCGCGTTGGTAGTTTTTCCGATAGCGGAGACGACAACCACAAGGTCGTTGGGTTCCTGCTCAACGATATGCAGCACATTTTTAATGCCGTCAGCATCCTTTACAGATGCTCCCCCGAACTTAAAGACTTTCACGTTAGTGTTATATATTCGCCATTCTGATGGCAGTGACGGCGCCTTCTACGCCTTTATTACCCAGTTTTCCCCCTGCCCTGTCCAGCGCTTGCTGTTTATTGTCGGTAGTGAGGACGGAGAATATTACGGGAGTGTGTTTTCCGCCCAGGTTTGTAAGTCCTGCGTTAAGTATAGTGACGCCTTGTGTTACGCTTTGGCACACGTAGTCGAAGTGAGGTGTATCGCCTCTGATGACGCATCCGATGACGATGACAGCGTCCGGTTTGCCCCATACGCGCCTTAGGGTTTTGGCGGCGGCATAAGTCAGTTCGACGGTCCCGGGAACGTGAATGACGGAGATGTTTTTCTCTTTTACACCGTGTTTGACAAGCGTATCGATAGCGCCCTTAGCGAGTGCGAAGGTGATGTCGCTGTTCCAATCGGCAACAATAATTGCATAGCGCTGACGTGCAACGACGTCAGCGCTAGGCAGTAAGGAGGGGTCATAATTAGACAAATCGGTAGTCATCTTATGTACGATTATTTAGCGATTTCAATATATTTATCGATATCGTTAGCCTCGTTAGACTGAGGATAATGTGTTTTGATGGTTTCGAAAGCGTGTTTAGCGGAGTGTTTGTCCCCCATTTCGAGATATACGAGTCCTGCTTTTTTGAGGCTCATCGGTGCGATGAGTTCGTTTTCGGAGTGTGCAGCATTCTCGAAAGCGCGTACTGCTTTTCCGTACTCTTGCAGTTCTACGTAAGCATCGCCGAGCAGTTGGTTAGCAGCAGGTCCGATATTAACGTCGTCTGCATGGAATCGTTTGAGATAGTTAGCTGCTTGTTGATAGTCCCCCAGTTGGTAGTAGCAGATTCCGGCATAAAGTGCGGCGAGTTTACCGGTTTGGTACATTTTGTAGTTATCCGCTATTTCAGCGAATCCGATGCACTCGGCGTCATCTCCGTTAAGGGCTTTTTCGAAGTCTCCTGCTTGGAAATAAACGACAGCTTTGGCGTTTTCCTCGTTAGCTTGTGCGGCTTTAGGTTTGATGATGTAGTTGTTGATAGCGATAACTCCCAATACGACAGCTACGATAGCTACGATAATCCAGGTCAGCAGGTTGGCGTTATCCTCAATCCATTGTTCGGTTGTAGAGAGGGCGTTGTTGACTTCTTGCAACTGTTCATCCTCGTTTTTGAAATTTTTCTTTGCCATAATTTATATTGATTAATTAATTTCGCTGTGTGGCATAATGCCGTATTTATCAATTCGGCTGCAAATATACGACAAAAAAATGGAACAGACAAATTTTTTTATCGAATTTCGTTAAATACTTGTATTTTTAAGGAAGAAGATATAAAATTTGTCAGTTAGCACATTAGTGCGAACGTACATTCGGGGGAATGCCAAAGGCAGGCGGCGTCCGAATATACAACATTTTTTGGTCGAAGGTCGAAAGGCAAAAGGTTGTTGGCGAAAAAAAGAGCACCGCATGTCAGCGATGCCCTTTTGGATGAAAGGACTACGGGGTCTAATTAACCTTCGTAGTTCTCCCACTCGCGGTGCCAAACGTAGTCACGCAGCTTGCGGTAGGTGGACTGAGCGGCGAACTCGGTCTGCGCTACTTGCAGCAGGTTCGGTGTCTTCATGACGTTGGCGGTGGACTTAGCTACGGAACTGAACTTGTCGAAGCGTGCCATCTCGTCGGCGGTGTACGGCGTGCGGCGTTTGCCACGGATTTGTGTGAACTTGCGGTCGTTCTCTGCTTTGTAGCAGTAGGTCACGCGGCTTTTCTTGGATAACTTGCCCGATACGTGGTCAATCGGGTCTAAAAATACAACTTTACTCATAATAGTTAAGGTTTAGGGTTTGTTAATACTTTTTTTTAGTTAATCAAAAACGCGGCGATGCGATATGTTGCGGGCAACATCTCTGTGTTTAAGTGCTGAGTGCCCATTGTAAGCAAGCTTCCATGTTCACTCATCCCTCAACCACTGATTCCGTACAAGTACCGAATCATCGCCTTACAAAAACTCGCTTCGCTCTAAAAAACAACGAAAACCCATTCGGCGCGTAACGTTGAACGAATGAACGTTGAACAAGTTAGTGACACCATGCAGTGAAAATGTTTTCGGAGTTTCCCTTCGGGGTCCCCAAAACATTTCTAATTTTTGGGGAGAGGAGGCAACCTCCAGATCGTGCCCTTAAGGCTAAGACGTGCGGTTCTTTTCCACAAAACGTTTTTTGTTGGTCGCAACAAGCCACTTCCGACGAGGCATCGTCGCGCGTTTTCTCGAAGGTGGTCA
>ODAI013120368.1_pt1 | contig 24902 bp, 19 predicted proteins | sample 1539321 | NCBI WGS metagenome assembly ODAI01 (sample SAMN02144231, study PRJEB22623) | gut metagenome | biome: sheep rumen | host: Ovis aries | place: New Zealand
CATACGGAAGAATAAGCACCGCATACGATACCTACCATCAAAGGCAGTGCGAAATCCCGGATACTGGTCACGCCCAGTACATACAGGCAGGCAACCATGATGAACGTGGTCAGGGAAGTAAAGATACTTCTGGTCAAAGTCTGGGTAATGCTCTTGTTCACCACATCCTGCAGATCATCCTTTCTGGACATCACCGCCATGTTCTCACGCACACGATCGAAGATAACGATGGTCGCATTGACGGAGTAACCTACGATGGTCAGCATACATGCAATGAAGGTGTTGCCCACGGAAACCTTTGCCGCCGCATAGAAGGCCAGCACCACCAGCACATCATGCACCAACGCTGCAATACTGCTGACACCGAAACGCAGATCCTTGAAACGGATCCTGATATAGATCAGCATGCAGACAATGGCAACCACCACCGCAATGACCGTATCGGACTTCATCTCGTCACTGATTGTGGAGCTGATGGTCTCGGAGGTGATCCTATCCTCGGACACACCAAAATTCTCGATCAGCGCCGCATTCAGCGCCTCTCTCTGCTCTACATTCAGACTGTTGGTCTTAAAGATGATCTCATTGGACTCCTGTACATTCTGTACCTGTACGGCACTGCCGGTCACCTGCTCGATCACTGGCACCACAGTTGCGGTAGCTTCCTCCAGGGACATACTCTGATTAAAGGTCACCGTTGTCGCCGTACCGCCCTTGAACTCCAGGCTGTAATTCAGCATATCACCGGTATTTGCTTTGTTCACACCCATCATAACAAATCCGGCCACGATCACTGCCAAAGAGATTCCAAAGAACACATTCTTCTTGGACAGGAAATCAATAGGCTTCCGATTCTTTGCCACACCGTACCACTTGGCATCTCTTATACCGATCGCATAAAACGCATACATAATATATTTTGTGATCACCAACGCGGTGAACATGGACAGCACAATACCCAGAGCCAACGTCTCGGCAAATCCCTTGATCGTACCGGGTGCCAGGAAGAACAGCACTGCTGCCGCGATCAGGGTGGTAATGTTACCGTCCACGATAGCGGACAACGCCTTCTCATAACCGGTCTTGATGGCATTATATACCGTCTTGCCCGCCGCGATCTCCTCACGGATACGGGCGAAAATGATCACATTCGCATCCACCGCCATACCGATGGAAAGGATGATACCTGCCACGCCGGACAGTGTCAAAGTCATGTCAAAGCCGTTCAGCAGCAGCACGATCATCGCCACATACAGACAGAGCGCAATGGATGCCGCAAATCCGGAAATGAAATACACAACGATCATAAATACAATCACGATAGCCAGTCCGATCGCGCCGGCCTTTAAGCTGGTGTTGATGGCCTCCACACCGAGCTGTGCACCTACCACTTTCGAATGCAGCTCCTCCAGTTCCACCTTCAGACCACCGATCCGGATAGTGGAAGCAAGCTGCTCTGCAGCCGCCGCGCTCTCCATCGGGGAAATCTGTGCACTTCCGTCCGAGATCACTGCATTTACGCTGGGAACACTGACGAATTCACCGTCATAATAGATGGCAATGCTCTCACCATTCTGATAAGCCCGTCTGGTTGCATCCGCAAACTTCTGTGCCCCTTCATCCGTCATGGTCAGGCTGACTGCAAACATGGAATTCTGCATGCTGTCCTGGGTGGACACCGCGCGGGCATCCTTCACATCCGTACCCAGCAACACAATGGAACCGTCCTCCAGCATCTCGTCAATGGACTTGTTCAGTCCATATCCGGCTACATAATTTCCGTTCTCATCCGTCATCACCTGCTGGGAATAATTCTGATTTCCGTTGTCATCGGTCTGTGCGATAAAGTACAGGGATCCGGGCTTACCCAGTTCCTTCAGAATCGCATTGGCATCGCTGACGCCGGGGATCTCGATATTGATCCGGTCCAATCCCTCCTGATACACAATCGCCTCTGTACTGTAAGTCTCCACACGCTGCTGCAGCTTATAGATCGTATCAGCCATATCCGTGGTGCTGGGAGCCTCATCCCCCACCGCCTGATAGGTGATGCTGACGCCGCCCGCCAGATCCAGTCCCAGACTGATGTCCGAAGCGCTTCCCGTACCCCTGCCATCATATCCCATGATATCCACATAGGTCAGACCGGCCAGCGCCAAGATCGCGCAGAGCAGAATTACAAGTGCCTTGCCCTTTTTCATTTTCTCATGTCCTTTCTTTTTAACGCTTTTCTTCTCTTTTTATGCTTTCTCTTTTTATGCTTCCTCTTCCATCTCTGCCACTTTCAGCATGATGGCACATTCGATCCGCTTCCGCTGCAGTTCGCATCCCACATCGTAGGCATCATTGATATTGCCATGGAAATTATAGGAATTCGCTGCACATCCGCCGCTGCAGTAAAACTTTGCGAAACACTTTTTACACTTGTCCTTCGCATAGACATTACAGCATTTGAACTGATCCCTGATATCTTCCCTGGTCACACCCTCATCCACATTTCCCATCAGAAAGTCTTCATTTCCCACAAACTGATGGCAGGGATACAGATCTCCCCAGGGGGTCACTGCCAGATATTCCGTGCCGGAACCGCATCCCGAAAGACGCTTCGCCACACAGGGACCACCGGATAAGTCTATCATAAAATGGAAAAAATTGAAAGCCCGTCCCTCTTTTTTTCGCTGGATCATAGCCTGCGCCAGTTTGTCATACTCCGCTAACAGCGTCGGAATATCCGCTTCCGCGATCGCATAATCGTCCGTGGGCTGCGCCACTACCGGCTCCACAGAGATCTGACGGAAGCCCAGATCCGCCAGATGCAGCACATCCGACGCAAAATCCAGATTGTGATGGGTGAAGGTGCCTCTGACATAGTAATTCATCTGGTTCCGGCTCTCGGCCACTTTCTGAAACTTCGGCACGATCACATCATAACTGCTTCTGTCCGATCCGCCCCGGAACGGACGCATCTTGTCATGGATCTCCTTGCGGCCATCAATGCTCAGCACGATATTTGCCATCTCTTTGTTGGCAAACTCCAGTATCTCATCGTTCAAAAGAACGCCGTTGGTGGTCAATGTAAAGCGGAACTTCTTATTATTGGGGCCTTCTATGCTGCGCCCGTACTCCACCAGGCGTTTTACCACGTCCCAGTTCATCAGCGGCTCTCCGCCGAAGAAATCCACCTCCAGGTTCACCCTGTTTCCGGAATTGGCCACCAGAAAGTTTAACGCCTTCTTTCCCGTTTCAAAACTCATGAGCGCCCGCCTGCCGTGGTATTCCCCTTCCTCGGCAAAGCAGTACTTACAGGCAAGGTTACAGTCGTGGGCAATGTGCAGGCACAATGCCTTCACCACCGTCTGCCTCTTCTTAAAATCAAACACATAATTTTCATAGATGTCCGGCGCGAACAACTGCCCCTGCTTCTCCAGCTCCAGCACCTCGTCCACAGCCTCACTGATCTCCGCCTCCGGATAAGGTATGTTGGCCAGATTCAGAACCGCCGCCCGGATCGTATCCGCATCCTTGATCCCCTCATTCACCAAAGGCTCCACCAACGGGATCATATCATACACAATGTCGTCCACCACATGAACGGAACCGCTGTTGACATCCATGACAATATTATAGCCGTTACTTTTATACTGATGTATCATGGTATTCCTTTCGTCAGACTTTTTAACACAACGAAAGCAGCGAATACTCTCGCTGCTTGCCGCCACTCTCTCATTTCAAATTTGTGCAGATCTGTGCAAAAATTTGGATTCCGGTCTGATTATTTCAGCTTTTCGCAACTCTGGTTGCCCACTGTGCAGGAAGTCTTGCATGCGGACTGACAGGAAGTCTGGCACTCGCCGCAACCGCCCTTCTTCATGGACTCCTTCAAATCTCTCGTCGTCAATGTCTTAATGTGCTTCATAAAATAAGCCTCCTTGTAAATAAAAACCAATAATTTTTTTAGTAGTATATCACAGTTTGCTGCATCTGTCAACTAAGCATTCCACCCAGCATTCCGCCGCCTGCGCACAACGCCAGGGTCGTGAAGAAAGAACTCCCCAGCGCCGCATCCTGCTTCACCACCACAGAGATCACCGCAAGCACCGCAAAATATGCTACCCCGGTCAGCAGTCCGCACAGAAAGCGCCTGCTTTTACACTTTTTCCCCGTAATAAATCCCGCAAACAGCGTAGCCGCCACATAGATCACAATGATCGCTATGGCCACCGGCTTCTCCGTCAGATCCATTTTAAACAATGCCAATGCCAAAAGCAACAACAGCCCCGCCGTCAATATGTAAGAAAGCAACAACCCCTTTAACATAGAAATCCCCGTACCGGCTCCGTTCATACACCATTTCCTCCTTTAAACCCAGCTGAATTGTTACATTTATATTCACCGGCACAGAAAAACTTGACAACAACTTGACAACACATACCCATCTATTGTATATTGACTTTCAAATATATTTAAAAAACACAAAAAGGAGTGAACATTTTTGGACCCAAGTGCCATACAACCTCCGGCTGCTGATACCGGAACCATCATTCAATTTATCATTCTGATCATTCTTGTTCTCTTGTCCGGATTTTTTTCCTCGGCAGAGACCGCACTGACTACGGTGAACCGTATCCGCATGCGCTCTTTGGAGGAAGAGGGGAACCGCCGGGCAGCCACGGTCAACAAAATTCTCGACCGTTACAGCAAAATGCTCAGCGCTATTTTAATCGGTAATAATATTGTAAATTTGTCCGCCTCGGCGTTAGCCACCACACTGGCTTTGAAGATCAGCCTCCCCGTGGGGATTGCCACTGCCGTTCTGACGATCGTGGTACTGATCTGCGGCGAGATTGTCCCCAAAACCTGGGCAATGGTCTCCAATGAGAAGCTTGCCTTAGCATATTCCAACCTGATCTTCGGACTGATCCAGTTTCTCACCCCATTGATCTTCATTGTGGACAAACTGGCGCAGGCAGTTATGAAGCTCCTACACATTGACCCCAACCAGAAGGTCAGCGCCATGACGGAGAACGAATTGAAAACTTACGTGGACGTCAGCCATGAAGACGGCGTGATTGAGAAAGAAGAACGGGAGATCATATACAATGTCTTCGATTTCTCTGATGCGCTGGCCAAAGACGTGATGATTCCCAGGATCGACATGGTGACGGTGAATGTGGATGCCAGCTATGAGGAAGTGCTACATATTTTCCGCGAGTCCATGTACACCCGCCTTCCCGTCTACCAGGACGACAAGGATAACATGATCGGACTCATCAATATCAAAGACTTTATCCTGACTGCCCACGCGGAGGATTTCCGGGTGCGCGACATCCTGCGGGATGCCCATTACACCCATGAATACAAAAAAGTGGCGGATCTGCTCCTGGAAATCCGGGAAAAGACCACCAACGTGACCTTTGTCCTGAACGAATACGGCGCCACAGTCGGCATGCTGACTCTGGAAGACCTGCTGGAAGAGATCGTGGGTGAGATCCGCGACGAATACGATGCAGATGAGGACGAACTGATCCAGGCCATAGATGAGCAAACTTATCTTGTGGAAGCTGGCATGAAACTCGACGATATCAATGACGCCCTGGATATCAACTTAGAGAGTGAAGACTATGACTCCATCGGCGGCATTCTGATTGAGCAACTTGACCGCCTGCCCGAGGACGGCGAGGAGATCACCCTGGAAAACGGCATGAAACTGAAAGTACAGGGCATGAATCAGAACCGGATCTCCAAAGTACTGCTCACCCTTCCCGCGCCGAAAAGCGAGGCACCGGAAACCGAACCTCCGGCGGAATCCGAAGCAGAAGCGGCTTCCGACGACACCGGAGAAAATCCGGATACCGATGCCGCTCCGGAAAACAACGAAACCGATTTAACCGAAACGACCGCATTCACGACCCCATCCTGAATGCGGTCGTTTTTTTATCTGCTTCTCCCCAGTCATACAGAAATGGCAGCAATACCACCGTCGTCACCAGATTAAACACGGTATGGATCACCGCAATTCCCACGCTGTGCACCGGTCTGATCATAAACGGAAATCCCACTATCCTATGCAGTCCATAAAATCCAAACAGAAAAATCCCCGTTCCCGCCACATTAAAGGCCAGATGCACCGCTGCTGCCGCCCGCCCTCTTGCTCCTACGCCGATGCAGGCCAACAACGCCGTGACACAGGTTCCGATATTCTGCCCCAGGATCACCGGGATCGCCGTTTCATACCGCATTGCCCCGCCTACGCTGAGTGCCTGCAGGATTCCCACGGATACGGAGGAGGACTGGATCACCGCCGTGACCAACGCCCCTGTGAGCAAACCCTGCAGCGGGTCGGAACATCTTAGGAGCAGCCGCTGAAACTGCGCACTCTCCGCAAGTGCCGCCGTCCCTGCCTGCATTCCGTCCATTCCCAGGAACAGCAGTGCCGCCCCCAACAGGGTCCCTGCCGCATCCTTTGCCCCTGCGTGGGTCCCTGCGCCGGCACCTGCCCCGCCGCCAGACCCTGCACCGCTCCATTTCTGCGCGCTGCTCCCTCGCCAAAGCACAAGGGCCGCCGCCACAAGCGCCACCACAAAGAGATATCTGCTCACTTCCGGCACTCCCAACATCCACGCTGTCACGCACGTCCCGATGTTCGCCCCCATGATCACACCTGCGGCCTGCCGCAGTCCCATCATTCCCGCGTTCACAAACTGCACCACCATGACCGTCACCGCAGAAGACGACTGCAAAACCGCCGTCACTCCCACCCCGGCAGCCACCGCTTTCGCCGGCGACTTCGCCACCCTCCCCAGGAATGCCGCAAGCCTTCCCCCCGCCAGTCTGGCAAGTCCCTCTCCCATTTGATACATGCCATACATAAAAAGCGCGATCCCCCCTGCAAACCAGAGAATATCGCGCCATTTCCAAACTTCCGTCAACGTCCTGACCATCACACCGATCCCGTCCCCGCAAGTATCCTTAATTTATTTTATCACGCCCGCAGGAAATATATGCCTACACCAGTCCGGTCCGGATGATCTCCTTCCACCGCTTCGAAAACACATAATATCCCAGCATCATCACCATTCCGAAACTGAAGCTGATCGGGTAACACAGCATCACATACGTTCCGTCAAAAAACCGGCTGATCAGATACGCCGCCGGGATCCGCACTGCCCACAGCATCAGAATATTCACAATCGTGGAGTAACGGATCAGCCCCACACCGTTCACGATACAGATCACCCCATTAAAGATCGCATACAGCCACTGAGACAGCAGCATCACAAACACATACCGCCCCGCATACAGAAGCACCAGCTCATCCCTGGTAAAGAACCGCAGGATTGGCATCCGAAACGAGATCACGCACAGCCCTGCCGACAGCGTGATCAGGCCGGAGATCACCGGAATCTTCACATACCCCTTCCGCAGTCTGTCAAAATTCTTCGCTCCGTAATTCTGTCCGGAGAATGTGGTTGCCGCCGAAGAAAGCGCTGTGATCGCCACATTGGTCAGCCCCGTCACTCTCCCCGCCACGGAAGCCCCCGCCATAAATGCCGAACCCTGCGCGTTTACCAGTGTCTGCAGCGCCACATGTCCCAGAGAATACAGCGAATTGTTCAGTCCGATGGGCAGCCCGATCCCGATGATCTGCTTCAGCTCCAGCTGATCAAACCGCCTTGTGAACACCTGAAATTCCAGTTTTGGGAACCGGTTTCTGATATACCAGATGCTGATCGCCCAGGACAGATACACCGCCAGCGTTGTCGCCAACGCCGCACCTCCGGCATCCATGCCCAGGCCCACCACAAACACCAGATCCAGCACAATATTCGCAATGCAGGACACCACCAGGAACCACAGTGACGCCTTGCTGTCGCCCATGCCCCGCAAGATGCCCGCATTCATGTTATATCCGATATTTCCCAATGCCCCGAAAAAAACGATCCTGGTGTACGTCACAGCCGCATCCCAGGTGTCCGCCGGCGCCCCCATCCAGCCCAGAATGAGTGGCGTCACAAAATATCCGATCACACACAACGGCAGCCCGCACACATACACAAAGAACACCGCCGTGTCCGAGACCTTCTTCATCCTCTCCCAGTCCCCCGCACCCATATACTGCGAGACCAGGATTGACACACCGGTACCGATGCCCAGGAAAATGCACAACAACACCTCCACCGGCTGCGCACTGGTTCCCACTGCCGCTAACGACGTTTCCCCGCAAAAGTTTCCGATCACCAGCGTATCCACCGTGGTATAGAGCTGCTGCAGCACATTCCCCAAAATAATGGGGATTGCAAACAAAAACACCTTGCCCATGATGGAACCGGTGGTCATGTCAATCTTCTGTTTCATCTCATGTTCCGCTTTCGTTTTCATGTTTCCTATTGTACAATAAAAAGACAGTGGTATCTACTCTAAATTTACTGTCTATCGAAAAAAACACTGTCTTTTTATTTTTTATCAAAAACTTTCCAGAATCCCCACCGCGATGGCCTGCGCCACTTCCTGGAACCGGTCATCCAGCAGCTCATTGTCCGCATCCGTATTGATGAACCCCACCTCCACCAGCACCGCCGGCATGGAAGTGGCATTCAGCACCACCAGATTCGGCCGCTCATTCACCCCCAGATTTGTGAACCCGACCTGCTCCAGCTGGGCATTGATATTGTATGCCATCTGCGCCGCCGGGCTATACCGGCTATACACCAACGACTCCACGCCGCTGTACTGATTCGGGTAGGGGCTAGAATTCCTGTGGATGGACACAAAATAGTCCGCTCCCACCTCATTTGCCTCCTGCGCCTTCTGATAAGGCGATTCATAAATATCTGTGGTGCGGGTGTAATACACATCCACGCCGTTATTCTCCAAAATGGATCCCACCGCCATCACAAGCGCCAGCGCGTCATCCGACTCCCGTCTACCGTTGTACAATGCACCGGGGTTGGCGCCACCATGCCCCGCATCCAATACCACCAAAGCCATAAAAAACCTCCCACATACCTGATTTCAAGAAAAAACTCTCTCTTTCAAGATATGTGGGAGAACAATAAATGCCACTCACTTTTAATATGATTTCCGTCTCCGGACGATCCCACGTTTACATATGCTGCGCCAACAGCGCCTCCACCTGTTCCCGCTTTTCATAAAGCACGCAGCCGCCGCCATGGTCATCCATCAGGATATCGCCGCTTCTGAGCGCTGTAAACAGGGGAGAATGCATTGCTTCCCTTAGGGATGTATTCTTCACGTTGACGTCCGAATACGGAGAAAACGGACAGGGTTCCGCACCGCCATGGGAGTTGATGTGGAAAAATCCCCTGCCGGCCGCCACACAGCCGCCGGAACTTTTCTCATCTCCCGGAAACGAAATGTATACCATCTCCGGCTTTTCCCTGCGCAGACGCGCAATCTCGCCCTGCAGATACTCCCTCTCCTCATCTCCCGGCGCGAGCTCTTTACTTTCTTCCGTCACCGGCACAAACTCAACAAAAATGACCGCCTTGCAGCCCCGCTCTGAGAGTTTCTTCAAAAAGTCATCCGATGAAACCTCTCTGATATTCTCCGTCGTGACCGTCACGGATGCTCCGTAAATCAGTCCTCTGTCATGCAGTTCATCCATATTCCGGATCAGTCTGTCAAAAATTCCGCTGCCCCTTCTGGCATCCGTCACTTCCCGCTCTCCTTCGATACTCATGATGGGAATCAGGTTACGACACTTGTCAAACAGCTCAAAATATTGCTCATCCATAAAGGTCCCATTCGTAAAAATGGGAAACAGGATATTCGATTGCTTTCCCGCTGCCTCAATGATATCCCGGCGCAGCATAGGTTCACCGCCCGCCAACAGAATAAAACTGATTCCAAGTTCATCTGCCTCAGAAAAGATCCTCAACCACTCCTCACTCGTCAGCTGGCTGACGGGTTCCGCATCCACCGTCGCATGATTGCAGCGGGAATAGCAGCCTGCGCAGTGCAGATTGCATTTGCTGGTAATGCTGGCGATCAAAAAGGGCGGGATATGCTCCCCTGCCTCTTTCTCCTGCTTTCTCTTTTTAGATGCAGTCTTACTTGCAGACGCGAACTTCAGCATGAATGCACTTTCTCTGGGATCCTTGACAGTCGCCTTGATTGCATCGGCAACGAAGAAAGGTCGTTTTTCAATACCTAAAATTCTGCCAGACCTGTCCGGATCATCTCCGCGGTCCGTTCCGCGCAATCCCTGTACTCCCCGCATTCCGCAAAGGCATTGTAGGCGTCCTGATACTCTTTGGCCGCGTAGCACTCCGTACCGTAACCGTACAGAGCTTCCTGCCTGCACTCCGCACTGTCCAGAAAAGCCCCGCACTGGTTGAACAGATGCTCCGCTTCTGTATAGTCTTTCTTCATCAGCGCGATCCTGCCTTTCACATAGTCCACCACCGGGAAGATCATCACTGCTGCCGCTGCCGCCACTACGCAGGTGCCGCCAATCCCCATTGCCACACCCAGCTTCCGCTGCCACTTCATCTTCTTGGTCTGTTTTTTCTTCATTTTGTTCACTTGTTTCATGGCTTTTGCCACAGCCTTTGCCTTAGCTGTCTCAATTTTTCTTTTCGCTGCCCTGTCCATCGCCATCTCTCTACCGCCTTTCCAATATAACTTCAACGTTCTCACCAAAAATCGCAACGATCAATATTCCCAACAATATGCAGAGTCCCGCTGCCAGTACCCATTTCCACCAGGTATGTGTGCGCATATATTCCGCAAAGGATTCCGGCAGTTCCTGCTTTTCTTCCTTTGTTTCTTCTGTAACAGCTGCTTCCTGGTTTTTCTCCGCAGGCTGCTCAGCTTCCTCGACAGGTTCTTCCTCCTCATTGAGGGAATTCAGCAGACCCTCATATTTCTTTTTCTCCCATGTGAAATCATCCTGCCGCTGCCTTAGCTCCTCTTTGGCTTCCCGGATCCGGTTGTCATACTGTTCCTGTACCCTAAGCAGACATGCCTTCATCTCCGAATCGTTTAAGCTTTCCCGATAGGATGCGATCCCTTCATTCACATGCTCCGTTTCTTCTTTGACAATCTGCAGGCAGGTCATGATCTCTTCCGACTGGTCCAAGCCTGCATGCATTTTTTTACACTTCAGATTTCCGAACAACATCTGCGTCAATATGACCTCTGTGTTATTCAGGCAGTTCTTGTACTGATCAATCGCTTTCGCGCTTTCTTTCTGCGTGTTCGCATACTCTTTCTGTGCCTGCTTTAGCGTAGCCTCAAGCGCCCTTTCCCTCTCGGTAAGGTCGCTGTTTAGCTGCTCCAGCAGCACGTTTCCTTCCCGGATTGAGAGATTCAGCGCTTTCATGCTTCTTTCAGTTTTTTCCAGCTGCGTCTTGGCGTCCCGCACGTCCTGAAGCAGACTGCCCTGCTGTTTTTCGTAACGGACCTCCATGTCCGCCCGTTCCTTGAGCAATCCTTTCATCCGCTCCTGCATCTCGCTCTTATTTTGAACGGCAGGCAGCAGATCATTGTATTTCTCATGCGTTTCCTCATATTTTCCGGCAAGCGCGGCCAGCTCGTCCCGATAAAACTCAGAAATCTGCTGTTTGTTGCTCTCCAGCTCCTGGATCTCCTGCCGCAGAAGCTGTTCTTTTCTGCCGGTGCCCGCTCCCTCTTCCAACTGCAGTTCCAGCAGAACAATCTGGCTGTCACAGGCGCTCTGCCCCTGTATATATTCTCTCGTCTTTAAGTCAAATTCTTTTTTTATCTCTGCGAGGCGCGATCGGAGTAGTTCCGCCTTCCCCTCCGAGAAAAATACGGTTTCCGGCGCTTCCATCTCCTCCAGCAGCTCCCCTGCGGGACTTACCACAAGGTATTTGTCTCCCGCCTTCCGCACATCACACAATTTTTCCGTATTGCAGTCAGGGAAAAAGATCTTCAGCGCCCCCAGCATCTGTTCCGTAGAATACTGAATCTGTGGGTCTGCTCCCTGCAAAACAGGCTCACCGGGAATCTTCCGTATGCTATAATCTTTCTCCAAAAGCGGGATTTTCATACCTAATTCCTGATACAGCCACAAGAGCAGGATATAAATATTTCTGAGCATTTCCGGATAAACATCCTCTCTCGTGGGGATGTCACTGTACAGAAAAGATCCGGAAATGGCGCTGGTCCTTTTGATCAGTGCGGCATTCCTGTTTCCGAAGGTTTTGATGAATTCCCATCTGTTCTGTGGATTCCAATAGCTTTCCATCCGAAAGACCGTATCCGGATATTCCGCCTTTTTCAGCTCCGATCCGAAAATACAGAACTGTTCCAAAACCACCCGCACCCTCAGCGCACACTCCTCATGATCGGAAAAATACGCATTTTCGGCAAGCATGGCATTTTCATACAATACCCTGCAGCTGGGAAAATTTAAATATTGGGCATGATTCAAAAAATCAAAATTTGACAACTTTTTGGTCCCCCGTATCTCACACTATCCTGCAAACTGGCTGTTATAAAGCTCTGCGTAGAATCCGTTTTGTGAAAGCAGCGTTTCATGGTCACCCTGTTCAATGATATTGCCGTCCTGCATGACCAGGATCACATCCGCCTCTTTGATCGTGGAAAGGCGGTGGGCTACGATAAAGCTGGTGCGCCCCTGCATCATCTTTGCAAACGCATTCTGGATCTTCAACTCCGTTCTTGTATCAATGGACGAGGTCGCCTCATCCAGGATCAACATCGGCGGCAGACACAACATCACCCGCGCGATGCACAAAAGCTGTTTCTGTCCCTGGGAAAGGCTCCCGCCATCTTCCGCGATCACCGTATCATACCCTTTGGGCAAACGTTTGATAAAGCTGTGGGCATGCGCCGCTTTGGCGGCCTGTATGATCTCCTCTTCCGTAGCGCCAGGTCTGCCCATACAGAGGTTGTCGCGGATCGTCCCTGCCCGCAGCCAGGTCTCTTGAAGAACCATGCCGTAACTGGTGCGCAGACTCCCTCTGGTGTAATCCCGGATATCGGTTCCATCCACCCGGATCGCACCCTCTTTCACATCGTAAAACCGCATCAGCAGATTGATCACTGTAGTCTTGCCGCAGCCCGTGGGACCCACGATGGCCACGCGCTGTCCGGGTTTCACCTGCAGATTAAAATCTCGGATCAAAGGTTTCTCCGGCACATACTGAAACTGCACATCTTTAAGTGTCACTTCCCCCCGCGCCGCTTCTAACACCTTCGCATCTTCCGCCTCCGGCACCTGCGGCTCCTCCTCGATCAGTTCGAAGATCCGCGCCGCGCAGGCCATGGCGTTCTGTAGCTCGGTAATCACACCCGAAATCTCATTAAAAGGCTTGGTGTATTGGTTGGCATAGCTTAGAAAACAGGACAGCCGCCCCACGCTGATACCGCCTCGCAGCGCAATGAACGCACCAAATACCCCCACGCCTGCGTAGACCAGACTGTTGACAAACCGGGTTGCCGGATTCGTGATGGAAGAAAAGAAAATAGCCCGCAGGGAACTCTTCTGCAATCTGCCGTTAATTTCCGCAAACTGCTCCTTCACATCCGCTTCCTTGGAAAACGTCTTCACAATCTTCAGATTTCCCACCATCTCCTCAATGAGCGCCGTCTGCTCCCCTCGGATCTCGGACTGGGATTGGAACATGGTGTAGGTCTTTGTGGCGATGAATCGCGCCACCAGGATCGACACCGGCGTAATACAAACCACCACCAGCGTGATGGGAATATTTGTCATCAGCATAAACAGCAATGTACCGAAAATGGTAAGCACACCTGTGAACAACTGCGTAAAACCCATGAGCAGTCCGTCGGCAACGGTGTCCACGTCCGCAATCACTCGGCTCACCACCTCACCGTAGGCATGGGTGTCATGGTATTGCAGCGGCAGGGTCTCCAGCTTTTGAAACGCATCCTCCCTGATATCCCGAATTACATGATAAGTAATGTAGTTATTGCAGGTATTCATGATCCATTGGGACACGGCTGTGATCAACACCGCAATCCCGATCTTTGTCATAATGGAAAAGATTGCCGGCATATCCACCATGCCCTGTCCCAACAGCAGGTCCACCGCGTCTCCGGTGAGGATCGGCACATACAGCGTCAGTACCACTACCACCACCGATAAGAGCAGAGAGAGCGCCACCATGAAACGGTATCTGCGAATATAACGGAGTATCTTACGACCGCTCATGCTCTCCTCCTCTCTTCCGGATACTGGGAATAATAAATTTCCTGGTACACTTCACAGCCTGCCAGAAGCTCCTCATGGGTTCCGATGCCCACCATCTCGCCGTCATCCAGCACAATGATCCGATCCGCATGTCGAATAGAGGAAGCCCTCTGGGATACGATGAAAGTCGTCATCTGTCCCGCCAGCCCCTGCAGCGCCATGCGCAGCTTTGCATCCGTGGCATAGTCTAACGCCGACGCGCTGTCGTCCAGGATCAGGATCTCCGGTTTCCGCACCAGCGCTCTGGCGATTGTCAAGCGCTGTCTCTGTCCTCCAGACAGATTCTTACCGCCCTGCGAAATCTCGGCGTCCAGCTTTCCGTCCTTGCCCTCCACGACTTCCTTCGCTTGGGCCAGTTCCAGCGCCTCCCACAGTTCCCGGTCTGTGGCATCTGGATTTCCCCAGAGCAGATTACTCCGGATCGTCCCCTTGAAAAGCACCGCCTTCTGCGGCACCATACCGATCCGGTCACGTAGCCCCTTTTGCCCGGGCTGCGACGGATCCTTCTGCAATTCCCCGATCTCTTTTCCCTCCAATCTGATTGTCCCCCCGGTCACCGGATAAAATCCGGGAATCAGGTTGATCAGGGAGGTTTTGCCGGAACCGGTGCCACCGATGATCCCCACGGTCTCCCCCTGATTGACCGCAAAATGAATATCTTTCAGGGTTTCCGCTCCTGCCCCCGCATAGGTCAGGGAAACGTGATCAAACACCAGATACGGTGCATCTGCACCGTCGGAAACCTGCTTTGCAGCCTCGGTCTTCTTATCGTCAGCCGTCTGCGCCTCTGTTTGCTCCGGTCGGATCTCAAATACCTGCGCCACACGCTCCGCACATGCCAGCGCTTTCGTGATCGTGATGATCAGATTTGCCAGCTTTACCAGCTCCACCAAAATCTGGGACATATAATTCAGGATCGCCACCACTTCACCGCGGGTCAGGATTCCCGTGTCCACCTGTACCGCGCCTACATAGATCAGCACAATCACAGCCGCGTTCACGATCACATAAGTCACCGGATTCATGCAGGCGCTGATCTTCCCTACAAACTGCTGCAGTGCCAGCAGCACCGTATTCTCCTCATGGAACTGTGCCGTTTCCTGCGCTTCTCTGTGAAACGCCCGGATCACGCGCACACCGGTCAGGTTTTCTCTGGTGGTGGACAGTACTCTGTCCAGCCCTGCCTGTACCTTTTTGTAAAGGGGAATGGTGAAAAAGGTGATTCCCATGACCACAATGCCCAGCAGCGGAATCGCCGCCACAAATACCAATGCACTCTTGACATCAATGGTAAACGCCATGATCATCGCGCCGAACACAATGATCGGCGAACGCAGAAACAGACGCAGCGTCATATTCACACCGTTCTGCACCTGATTGATATCGCTGGTCATCCGCGTAATCATCGTGGAGGTTCCAGCCTGATCGATATTGGTGAAATCCAAATCCAGTATGTGATCAAAAAGCGCCTGTCTGAGCTTGGTGGAAAATCCCACCGCCGCCTTTGCCGCAAAAAACTGCGCCGTGATGGATGCCGTCAGTCCCACCACCGCCAATGCGATCAGGCAGAGTCCCATTCTGACGATATAAGCCCGGTCATTGCCCCCGATTCCCCGGTCAATGATCCCTGCCATCACCAGAGGCACTAGCAGTTCAAAGAATGCCTCCAATAATTTAAAGAGCGGCGCGAGGACGCTCTCTTTTTTGTAATCCTTCAGATATACCAATAGTTTCTTCATTCCAGCCATATCAATACTTCCCTACAAACCTTTTCATACATCAGGTGTAATCCACGATCTTCGCTTCCAGCCTGCTCTCCGCGTCCGTATGTGCAGACTGCCATGCAATACCCTGCCGGCGCCTCCCACCCATGCCACACAACCGGTTCTGCTTTGCCATCTGGGGTGACAGATGGCATGGTGTCGATCGAAATGCCTGTTCCGATTCCCTCTCCGGTCAGCTTTGCGTAAGCCTCTTTTTTTACCCAGATTTCATAAAACAGCCGTTCCCGCAATTGCAGATCCTCGCAGGCCTCCAATGCCTCCCGCTCCCGCGCGGAAAAATACCTGTCTGCCACACGAAAATTCCGCATCGGACGCATCTGCTGAATATCAATTCCAACTTCCCGGTCTGCCACCGCGCAGCAGACATAGCTGCCGGAATGGGAAAGATTAAAAAAGGGGAAACCATCGGTTTCCCCCAGCTTGTCAGCAAACTGCGGTTTGCCCTTCGCGCCATATACATATGAGAATTCTCTCGGAGAAAGATTGCGTTCCAGCCTGCAAATCAGCTGCGTCACAGAAAATATTTCTATCTGCGCCCTGTCTACCTGTGCCCTATCTACCTGCTCTCTGTCACTGCGTTCAGATCCCGCAAGCTGCAGCAGCAGTCCTGCACCGATGGAGAGGAACCTCGCGCCAGGCGCCTTCATCTGCTCCGCTTTCTCCCGCCTGTGGGAATCCAGCCTGCTCATACATGCGGTCTCCGGCACAATTTTCTCCTGCAATTCCTGAATCGATAACAAATATATTTTCATGTTACCTCTGCGTTTTTATGCCTGTCGGTCTTCCTGCTCCGCTTCCACCTTATTTTCCGCCTGCGCCGTAATTGCCAGGCAAAGCTCCTCCAGCTGCTTCGGGTCTACTACGTTGGGCGCCTCAGACATCAGACAGGACGCATCCTTCACCTTCGGGAATGCGATGACCTCACGAATGCTGTCAGCTTTTACAAGCAGCATCACGAAACGATCCAGACCGATGGCCAGCCCTGCGTGAGGCGGCACGCCATACTTGAAGGCATCCATCAGGAAACCGAACTGCTCATGCGCCTTCTCCTTTGTGAAGCCCAGCGCTTCAAACATACGCTCCTGCACATCGCTCTGGAAGATTCTCACGCTGCCGCCACCCAGCTCCACGCCGTTTAACACGATATCATAAGCCTTCGCGCGCACCTTACCCAGATCGGTATCCAAAAGCGGCAGATCCTCCTCCATAGGCATGGTAAACGGATGGTGCATCGCCATATAACGATTCTCCTCGTCGCTCCACTCAAACTGCGGGAACTCTGTCACCCAAAGGAAATTAAACTTATTGTTATCAATCATATCCAACTGGCGTGCAACCTCAATTCTAAGAGCACCCAGTACTGTATATACAATCTTCAGTCTGTCGGCAGCAAACAAGAGCAGATCTCCCGGCTCACCGTTCATGGCTGCTACCAGCGCCTTCAGCTGCTCCTCCGTCATAAACTTCGCGAAAGAGGATTTATAGCTGCCGTCCGGCTGCACGGACAGATAAGCCAGTCCCTTCGCACCGTAGCCCTTCGCGAACTCCACCAGTGCGTCAATCTTCTTTCTGGGCATTTCAGCCTGCCCTTTCACATTGATGCCCCGTACACTGCCGCCGTTCTCCAGCGCCCCGGTAAACACACCGAAACCGCAGTCCTTTACCACAGCAGATACATCAGTAAGCTCCATACCAAAACGGGTATCCGGCTTGTCCGAGCCGAAGCGGTCCATGGCTTCCTGCCAAGTCATGCGCTTGATGGGAAGCTCCACATCCAGCCCGATGGCCTCCTTGCAGACCGTTGCCACCATGCGCTCCGTAGCATCAATCACATCATCCACATCCACAAAGGACATCTCCAGATCCACCTGCGTAAATTCTGGCTGGCGGTCTGCTCTCAAATCCTCATCCCGAAAACACTTAGCAATCTGAAAATACCTGTCATATCCGGAACACATCAACAACTGCTTGAAAATCTGCGGTGACTGCGGCAACGCGTAAAATGTACCCGGATGTACACGGCTGGGCACCAGATAATCTCTCGCCCCCTCCGGCGTAGACTTATTCAAAATAGGAGTCTCAATCTCCAAAAATCCCTCTTCGCTCAGAAAAGCACGGATCGTGGTCGCGATCTTGCTGCGCAGGATCAGATTGCGCTGCAGATCCGGACGACGCAAATCCAGATAACGATATTTCAGACGAAGCTCCTCTTTCGTCTTGGAATCCGCCTCAATGGGGAAGGGCGGGGTATCCGCCTCGGACAGCACTCTCACCTGCTCGGCTCTCACCTCGATCTCACCGGTGGCAAGATTCTCATTTACCGCGCCTTCACGCTTGGTCACCTTGCCGACCACAGCAATTACGAACTCGCTGCGCAGCTTCTCCGCCTTCGCGAAGTTCTCCGCGCCGCACTCACTCTCCTCAAAGATCACCTGCAGAATCCCTGCGCGGTCACGCAGATCCACAAAGATGATGCCTCCCTTATTTCTCTGCTTCTGCACCCATCCCATGACGGTGACGGTCTCACCGATGTTCACTGCGGAAAGCTCTCCGCACCGACAGGTACGCTTTAATCCCTTCATTGATTCAGCCATTTCTTTTACCCTCGATTCTGATCACTTTATTTTTACTCTTTCGGTCAATTCCGATCATCAGTTTTTCAGCGGGTCTTTGTAAAACTCCGCAAACTCTTGATATCCGTCCGCTTCCAACTGCTCCTTCTGGAACTTTTTATTCTTATTCATGCGCACCAGAAGCACCTGGGTTCCGTCCTCCCTGGCAGCCTGGGCCTGGGCGATCACCTTGCTCAGAGCCTCGCCGGAGACACCCTTCTCCACCAGATATGCTATCTTTTTCGGCTGCGTGGGCACCTGGAAATCATTCTCCTGAAGCAGCATGACGATCCGCTCGAATCCGATGGAAAATCCGCAAGCCGGCACATCTTTGCCTGTGAACTTACCCACCATCTTGTCATATCTGCCGCCGCCACCGCAGCTGCCGCCGAACTGGGGCATAGCAATTTCAAAGATGGTACCGGTATAGTAGCTCATGCCGCGCACCAGCGTGGGATCAAACACCAATTCAAAACTGTCCGCCTTGGAAGCCTGCACACTGGACAGAATTTCTCGGAAGGAATCCATCACTTCACTGTCCAAAAATGCACCCAGCCTGTCACACAGACACGCCACACCGTCCTCAGCCTGCTCCACTGCCGCAAACAGCTCCAGATATTTATCGCATGTTTCCTCCGCAAAACCGTTTTCCATAAGCTCTGCTTTCACGCCCTCGAACCCGATCTTGTCCATCTTGTCAAGGGTGATAAATACGCTGTCATAATCCTCCTCGGCAAAGCCCGCATAGGCGGCCATCGCCTTCAGGATCTGTCTGTCATTGATGCGAATCTGGAAATCTCTGAAACCAAGCTTTGTGATCGTGGTGGTCGTCGCCAGGATCAATTCAATCTCTGCCAGATTGGAAGGCTCGCCCAGAATATCGATATCGCATTGCATAAACTGGCGGTAACGCCCTCTCTGAGGTCTGTCCGCTCTCCACACATTCCCCATCTGCAGCGCCTTGAAAGGAGCCGGCAGATTCGCCGCATTGTTGGAATAAAAGCGCACCAGCGGCACCGTCAGGTCATAGCGCAGACCATAGTCCACCACTTCCTCCTCCGTCGTCGCATTCGCCACATCCAATTTCTCGCCGCGCTTCAGGATCTTAAAGATCAGCTTCTCATTATCGCCGCCCTGCTTGCTGGTCAGATTCGCGATATTCTCCACACAGGGCGTCTCAATCTGCGTAAACCCAAACTTGCCGTAGGTCTCCTTGATCACGCTCATGACATAGTCGCGGATCTGCATTTCCTTCGGCAAAATATCCTTCATACCCGTAGTGGGTTTCTTACTTAATGCCATAGTATTACCCTTTCCGTTCTTATCTCAAATCTTTTTGCAATACTTTTCAAAACATCAACTTACATCATATATTTTTTACACCAAACTGTCAATATTTGGGGCCTGTTTTCCGCAAAATAAACACAGAACAGCCCACAGGAATATAATCCTGCGGGCTGCCTCTTTTCGCCTTCTCACGGTCTTATCTTTTGTAAGCAGTACTTTATCACAAACAGCTTACGCTTATTTGTTGCGGATCTTCTTCACCAGACCAACCGCCTCAGCAGTCATCTCTTTGATCTTGTCGAACTCGCCGGCCTTGATCAGGTCACCCTTTACCATCCAGCTGCCGCCACAGCAGAAGATCTTATCACAGCTTAAGTACTCCTCCAGGTTCTTCGCGCTGATACCGCCGGTAGGCATTACTCTTACAGTGGTGTAAGCCGCACACATAGCCTTGATCATAGCCACGCCGCCTGCTGCCTCTGCGGGGAAGAATTTCACGCGGGTAAGACCACGCTTTACAGCCTGAGCCATCTCGGAAGGAGTTACCAGACCGGGCATTACCTCGATACCCTTGTCCAGACAGTAATCAACGATCTCAGGATCAAAGCCGGGAGCAACGATAGCGGTTGCGCCTGCTGCCACGGCACGGTCAACCTGATCTGTGGTCAATACGGTACCTGCGATCAAAAGCATATCCGGATATGCCTCATGGATCTTTCTGATGGACTCTTCCGCAGCTGCGGTACGGAAAGTAACCTCTGCGCAGGGAAGCCCACCCTCGATCAACGCCTTCGCCAAAGGAAGCGCATCCTTCACATCATTCAATACGACTACGGGAACAACACCAAGTTCTTCAATCTTTTCAGCAACACTCATGATTTTACCTCTCTCCAATACAGTATTTGCACTTATAAAAGCGCCTATCAATACTATAACTTTTTCTGTATTTGCCGTCAAGAGAGATTTTCGCATGTTCCGGCAATGTCTGTACTAGTACTCCCACTTCACCAGGATCTTCTGCAGCTTATTCACTGCCAGATCGATCAGCGTGGTGATCAGTCCCACCGTCAGGATACCGGCCAGCACGCATCTGTAATCCGCAAAGCTCTTATACTTCTCAATAAAGTAACCGATTCCCAGATTGATTCCCAGCATCTCTGCTCCGGAAAGGCACATGAATGCGCCGCGGAGACTCTTGGAAATGCTGCCGATGATACCGGGCAGGCAATAAGGAAAGATCACTTTTGCCAACATGCCGAAAGTGCCGACACCCATGGTCCTGGCCGCCTCAATGATCTGTTTATCGATCATGCCCACTCTTGCCACCGTACCCTGAAAGGTAGGCCAGAATACCGCAAAAAAGATTACCGCAATCGCCGCCTGTCTGAAGGTGGTAAAGATCATGATCAGGTACGCCGAGAACATCAACGGCGGAATCAGTGTGATCACATTAGAGATGGGAAGCAGTACTTCCCGCACTCTGGGGATCCATCCCGCCAAAAGCCCTAACAGGGTGCCGAACACCGCTGCCAGCAGAAAGCCCCAGAACAAAAGCTGTAAGGAACCCCACACATCCGAAAGGATCTCCGGCGTCTTTTCCAGATACACGTGGAACAGTCCCTCCGGTGACGGGATCAAAAGATCGTTATGAACCCAGCCCAATTTGTAAGAGACTTCCCAGAGAATAAAAAATCCGAAGAGTACCACCGCCACATCCGATGCACTCTTTTTCTTGCTGTGAAACAGATACAGCACATAGATCACAAAAGCTGCGACTAGCACGGTAATATAAGCTCTGCTGTCATAATACGCCTTGTGGATCGTAAAATACGGAAATGTCAACGTCAGGATCAGATTGATCACGAAAAGTACGGTTGCAATTCCGAGCTCCAGATACATTCCCTTATCAAGACCCTTACTCATAGTGCCACCTCCGAGTCAATATTCTCCTCCACCTGATCGTAAAAGGCTGCGATCAACTGTCTGTGCAGTTTTTCATACGCCGCGGTGCGAATCAGTTCTTCCCGCACTCTGGGGTGGTCCAGCCTCACTTTCAGGATCGTACGGATCCTGCCGGGCTCCATCACCACAATCCTGTCTCCCAGCAAGATTGCCTCATCAATGTCATGGGTGATGAATACCACCGTCTTTTTATGCTCCACACAGAGCTTTGACACCAGCTCCTGCAACTCCAGGCGCAGCTTCGGATCAATGGCGCCGAAAGGCTCATCCAAAAGCAGCACATCCGACTGTAACGCCAGCGCTCTGGCCACCGCCACCCTCTGTTTCATGCCGCCCGAAAGCTGGCTGGGATAGCGGTCCTTTGCATTGAGCAGCCCTACGCTCTCCACATACTGCAGCGCCAGCTCCTCTCTCTCCTTGCGGCTGTACTTCTTACCGCTCTGCTTAATGCCAAAAAGGACATTCTCTTTCACTGTCTGCCAGGGGAACAGGGAGTACTGTTGAAATACCACCGCTCTGTCGATTCCCGGTCCCTTGATCTCCTCGCCGTTCACCAGGATCCTGCCCTCTTTGGCACGGTTCAGACCACTCAAAAGGCTAAGCAGTGTGGACTTGCCGCATCCGGAGGAACCCAGAATACAGATGAATTCTCCCTCACGTATATCCAGATTGATATGCTGCAGTGCCGTAAAGCAGGTTCTTCTGTCCACATAGTCAAAAGAAACATCCTGGATCTCTATCTTATACGGTCTGCCGGTCAAGTCCTTGCCTGCTGCCTCGCTCATTTTTTTTGCTCCTGCTATTCATAGAGTTTTGTGGAAAGATATCTCTCCCCGCTGTCCGGGAAGATCACCACAATATTTTTTCCTTTGTTTTCCGGGCGTTTTGCCACAACCTCTGCAGCATACAGCGCCGCGCCGGAAGAAATGCCAGCAAGCACCGCCTCCGCTTTCGCCAGATCCGCTGCCGCGGTAAGGGATTGCTCCGTAGTGACTGCGATCACCTCATCATACACTTCCGTGTCCAATGTATAAGGGATAAAACCCGCCCCCAGGCCCTGCAGCCCATGGGAACCGGATCTTCCCTCGGAAAGCACCGGTGAATCCTTGGGCTCCACCGCAATGACCTGCACATCGGGATTGACCTCTTTTAAATATCTGCCCGCCCCCGAAAGGGTTCCGCCGGTACCCACGCCGGCCACCAGAATATCCACATTGCCTGCGGTGTCCTGCCAGATCTCCGGCCCCGTAGTCTCATAATGCGCTTTGGGATTGGCCTCGTTGGTGAACTGCCCCGGGATAAAGCTGTGGGGAATCTCCTCCGCCAGCTTCTTGGCCTTTGCAATGGCCGCCCGCATGCCGCCCTTGCCTTCTGTCAGTACAATCTCCGCGCCGTACGCCCGCAGTACATTGATCCGCTCGGCGCTCATGGTATCAGGCATGACGATGATCACACGATATCCTTTTGTGGCTGCCACCGCAGCGATGCCGATACCCGTATTGCCGCTGGTGGGCTCGATCAGAACGGAATCTTTTTTCAGGAGTCCTTTCTTTTCGGCTTCCTGGATCATATATAACGCAATACGATCTTTCACACTGCCCGCCGGATTAAAATACTCCAGCTTCGCCAGAATTGTCGCCTCCAGCGCATGCGCTTTCTGATAGGCATTCAGTCTGAGCAATGGGGTATTGCCGATCAATTGTGAAACATTTTCTACCACCTTCATGGCTTCCAACTCCTTTTTTGTTTCCTGCTATATCGCTCCCGGATCCATTCCCGCGCAGATCAATCTCTGAGTTTGGACGCAATCGGATTGATCGACGCATCTGTGGAGAGCACACCGTTATTTGGATTCCGATCTTCCCACTTAGGCGAATTCCAGATCGTTGTGGAGATCTCGGACTGATAATCCTCCACAGTCTCTCCCTCAGGATGTCTCAGATACACCTCATCCGGCGTACTGCTGAGTGCTTTTCTGCTGCCGTCCGACGTCCACAGTTTGTCGTAAGGCACCTGGGATGCGATCCGGTATGCAAAGCTTCGGAACAGCTCGGGTCCTCCCTCCGTGGGGAACTCAAAGAATGTATATTTCTTGAATACCGGCAGGCTGTACAGATCCTTCACATAGCCCCAGATATTCGGGTATTCCGTGATTCTCTTCTTGATGGGACCCACATTGCGGTAATAGCTGGTCTCCCAACGCACCAGTGTCACATACAGACGAACATCCGAATCGGTGATGTAATCGCCGAACAGGAAACGGTTCTCGGACAGTCTCTGATCCAGTTTCTCCAGGGACTCAAAGAAGTCTTCGTACGCCTCGTTGTATGCCTCCCAGGACTGGCAGAACGCCATGCGGTAATGCCCGTTGTTCACATGAGGGAACAGCCAGTCGTTAAACTCATCAATCTCCTTGCGGTATTTCTTAGGATACAGATCCGGCGCATCCTTGGGCTGGAAGGGTCTGAACTGTACCTCAATATAGTTGGTCAGTCTGTGATAGTCATTATTCACAGCCTTTTTCTCTTTCAGATCCACAAAAGTAGGTGTGGTGGCTCTGCCCTGATAATCAGGGTTTGCATTCTTATAGAATTCGCTCAGGAAGTAAGCGCCTGCCAGAGGGTCCTTATGCTCCGGATAATCCGCAAAACCATGTCCGTACACATTGGTCTCTCCGCTGTGTGTGGTATGTACATCCGCGATCACATCGGTCAGTCCCAGGATGTCGCGCACGATCACCGGACGGTTGGACCAGTGGCAGCCGTGTGCCCAGTAGATAGCAAACCGGTTTGCCTCCGCTTTTAAATCATTCTCTCCCGCTCCGAAGGGCTGGATAAATGCATTCGGCTGGCGGATAAACGCGCCTCTCTCATCGATCTCGCTGATGGTCTCTCTGGGTCTGGGCTTAGCACCCACCTCTTTTGCATGCTCCTCAGCCTCAGCATCGGTATAAGTCGCAGTCGCCTTTGCCTTATTCTGGTGCGCGAAAATATCGCAGCTGCCGTAATCTATTGCTTTCTGTTCTTCCTTTAC
>ODAI011378882.1_pt1 | contig 24895 bp, 24 predicted proteins | sample 1539321 | NCBI WGS metagenome assembly ODAI01 (sample SAMN02144231, study PRJEB22623) | gut metagenome | biome: sheep rumen | host: Ovis aries | place: New Zealand
TAACCGGTCCGATTTCGATTCAGACCATAATATACGCATTTCAAAAGTCGGACACAAGTTTTGTTGCTCAAAACACTATGCATAAGAATATTATAAATTAATTTAACAATAATTAAGAGACACTAGTGCTATGAATATAATAATTGCAGGTGATTTTGCCCCTTTTGGGAGATTGACAAAGGTATTTAAAAATGAATGTCAACTTGATTTGATAGATGATTCCTTGCGTTCAAATATCAATCAAGCAGATTATGCCATAGTAAATTTGGAGGCGCCAATACTTGATGAGAGTTGTAATAATAGCATCCCTTATAAAATAAATCTTTCAACCAACTTTAAATCGCTTGAATGGCTTAAGAAAACTGGTTTTGATTGTGTGACACTTGCCAATAACCATATCCGTGATTATCTTGATGAGGGCGTTATCAGTAGTTTGGATGAAATTGACAAAATACATATGGATAGGGTAGGTGCAGGCACAAACCTATCTCATTCCCAAAAGATACTCTATAAAGAAATAAAAGGGGAAAAACTAGCAATAATCAGTGTGTGTGAGAACGAATTTTCTGTAGCAAGTTCAAGGCCGGGAGCAGCACCATTGGATATGATAGATAACTATCATCAAATAATAGAAGCGAAAAAAAATGCCGATTTCGTATTGATGATAGTACATGGCGGTCATGAGCATTATCAACTTCCAAGCCCTCGAATGAAGAAGACCTATGAATGGTTCGTTGAACTGGGAGTGGACGCAGTGGTAAATCATCACCAACACTGTTATTCTGGTATTGAGGTTTATAAAGGGAAACCGATTTTTTACGGAGTAGGTAATTTTTGTTTTGATTGGCCCGGTAGGGTGGGAAAGAAATGGAACTATGGTTTTTTGGTTGAATTGAGTCTCAGAGAAAAAATTTCATTCAAAACCATACCGTATTGTCAGTGCGATAGGGAATTGGTTGTTCGCGGTTTGAGTGATGCTGAGCAACTAGAATTTAATAATAATATCAAAGAATTAAGTGATATTATACAAGACGAAAATAGACTCTCTTCTTCATTCAAAAAATATTGCCGCTCACGATATAAAGGGATGGAGCTTGCATTGACTCCTTATTCGGGACGTATAACGAAGGGACTGTTCATGAGAAAGTTATTGCCCGGTTTTGTTACTGACAATAGGCGCTTCTTTTTGTTTAACTATATTAACTGCGAGTCGCATCGCGATGTTTTAATTGATTATTTGAACGAAAATGGGAACTGGTAATAAAATTTTATCAAGAATAAAGAAACCAAAGATTATCCTTTTGGATTTATTGTTTTTGTTTTCTGGTAAGCTAAATGATAAGCGTTACCTGAAAATACGTTATTTGATTGAAACAGGTCATTTCTTGAATTTGAGACACCCAAAGACATTTAATCAAAAATTGCAGTGGTTAAAGCTCAACAAGAGGGAGGAATGGCTTACTCTTATGGTTGATAAGTATCGGGCAAAAGAAATTGTTGGTGAAAAGATTGGTGGTGAATTTATTATACCGACTTTTGAGAAATGGGATTCACCTGATGATATAACAATAGCAAATATGCCCAAGAGATTTGTGATGAAAACCAACCATGATAGCGGTGGGGTTGTTATTTGTAAGGACAAGGACTCTTTTAATCTTGACAAGGCTAAAGAAACGCTGCGTTTTAGTTTTAATAGAGATTATTATTGGGCAGGTCGTGAATGGCCGTATAAAAATATAAAAAAATGTATCATAGCTGAACAATATATAGAAGATTCAAAGGGAGAATTGTTTGACTATAAGTTTTTTTGTTTCAATGGCAAGGTGAAGTTTCTTAAAGTCGACTTTGACAGACAGATTGATCATCGTGCTAATTATTATTCGCCAACATGGGAGTTATTGCCTTTTGGCGAAGTCGTTTGTCCACCCAAGTCAGACAAAATAATCGAAAGACCTGCAAACTTAGGTGAAATGGTCGAGTTGGCTGAGAAACTCGCATCTGGGGTGGAATTCGTGAGAATTGATTTTTATGATATTGATGGAAGGATATATTTTGGAGAATTTACCCTCTTCCCCGCTTCTGGTTTTGGGAAGTTCATCCCAGAAAGTTATGATAAAGTCTTAGGAAAAATGCTAATGCTCCCTGTTGAAAATGAATGACATCATCTATTTGTCGGTGGTATTGTCCACATATAACGAAGAAAAGTATATCCGTGATTCCATAGAAAGTGTTCTGAATCAAACTTACCCTCATTTTGAGCTTATTGTGGTAAATGACGGTTCCAATGATTCCACATCAGAGATATTGTCTTCTATTAGCGATCCACGTATCAGAATATTGGAAAAGGAAAATAGTGGTTTGCCAGACTCCCTGAACCAAGGCATTAAAATGGCAAAATACGATTGGATAGCTCGTATGGATGGTGATGATATTGCAGAACCTACGCGATTTGAAAAACAGGTCGCAGCACTTGATGATAAAGTTGGTGTGGTTGGTGGGCAGTTCCGGGTAATTGATTCCGAAGGTCGTTTGAAATCAAAGTCGATATCCAATAAGCCCTTAACTTCATACGGCTGTAAAAAGAGCATTTTATTAGGGATGTCACCCTTCGCTCACCCATCTGTTATCATCCGCAAGGAGTTGCTGGAGAAGTGGGGTGGTTATGATGCGAATTTTACAGCAGCCCAGGATTTGGAGCTTTGGTCTAGGTTGTCACCCAATGCCATATTGAAAAACATACCTGAACCAGTTTTAAAATACAGAAAGCATGATGGTGCAATAACCAATAAGCGTTATGGATTACAAATGAAACTCACATTTTTAGGCTTCCTTAAATATGTACTAAAAATAAGAAGACCACTCACGAATGTTGAGTTCCAGAGATTTGAAAGTTATTTTGAAAAGAATGGGCTGGTTAGAAAAAACACTCAACTTTTTGAAAAGTCACATACGGGTAAAGGTATTGTACGTAATTTGAAGATAGGCTTTTATTATATTTGGCGTATTCTGATACTTGTAAAGTATAGAATGATAGGAGGCTCTGTAAAGCGTTTCATTTTTTCTGTTTAAATATCTCTATGGCTAATAATCCCAAAGTATCAATAATCGTACCTGTTTACAATCAAGAAGCATTGTTGGGCAGGTGTGTCGATAGTTTGATTCATCAAACGTTGACTGATATAGAAATTATACTTGTTGACGATGGAAGTACAGATGCAAGCCCTGAAATATGCGACAAGTATGCGAGAGAAGATTCAAGAATAAAAGTTATTCATAAGGATAATGGCGGCTCCGCATCCGCACGACAGGCGGCTCTCGATATATTATCAGGCGAGTACTGTGTTGTTTGTGATAGTGATGATTGGGTTGAAACCGATATGTACGAGCTAATGTACAATGTTGCCAAGTCAACATTATGTGAGGTCGTGATTTGCGGTTTCTTTTATGATTATCCTGATGGAACGACAAAAACCTACAGCCCGAAGTCTGAAGGTGTGTTGAACGGGGATGTGCTGAAAGATATTCTATTGGAAAAAATCTCTGGCTCAACTTGTAATAAGATTATTCAGACTTGTTTTCTTCGGGGGAATGATATTCATTATGTGGAAGGAATAAATTTGGGTGAGGATCTTTTGTTTTCAGTACAATGCGCATTGAAAAATGCAAAATATGCTAGTGTTCCCATCCCATTCTATCACTATTCGAGAAGGCAGGGTGAACAAACCTATACGAACAACCTTTCACTTGATAGTTATTATCAATTAGCAAAATCGGTTGATTGGTTAGAAGACAATTTAGGAGATAGATATTCACCCGAGGGTGTTTTCCACAGGAAAATTAATTTGGTTTTTTCAGGTATGCGAACTACAGGGATGACACCTAAGATATTGCGACAATCAGCATTGAATCGCTTTACTATCGGGGATTTTAAACGTTATCGGGCTCGTTCTATCAAAGATATATATGTTTTTTTTATAAAGGTTCTCGGGTATAGAATGGGTTCTCTAATCATGAAGCTATCCTATAGTTTTTTCTACCGTTAAAGATAGAAACGGAAGGAATAAATAAGAATTATAAATTTGTAAGAATTTTTAAGTTGACTATATGAAAAAAAAGATTTGTTTTATCACAGCAGTACCCGGATCAGCAAACTCTTTTTTAAGAGACCACATGACAGCATTAGGCGCAGAATATAATGTATTTTATGTTTCAAGTGAGTCGGATGAAACAAAAATTATTGTGACACATGATGGCTACCATTGTATCGATATACAAAGGGGTATTTCTCTAAAAAAGGATATTAAAGCTTTACGACTTCTGACCAAGTATTTTAGGCAGGAACACTTCGATGCTGTTCACTCTGTTACTCCCAAAGCTGGCCTGCTCACCTCTATTGCAGGATATTTCGCAAAAGTTCCCGTTAGAATTCATACGTTTACTGGACAGGTTTGGGCCAATAAACGAGGCCCTATGCGCTGGCTATTGAAGTTTATGGATAAATTGATTGTTCGTTTTGATAATCATATCTTGGTGGACGGAGAGGGCCAACGGCAATTTCTTATACAACAAGGTGTGCTTAAAGAAAAGAATTCACAAGTCTTGGGTAAAGGTTCGATATGTGGAGTCAATCTCAAACGTTTTGAGCCAAGTGAAGTAGCACGGCAGTCAGCCCGAAAGGAAGTAAATGTTGGTGGCGATAAACTGGTTTTCGTTTTTATGGGCAGGCTTAATCATGATAAGGGTTTATATGAACTATTACCTGCGTTTGATAAACTTGCTTCCGAAAGAAAAGATGTATTCCTGTTGTTGTTTGGTAGCGATGAAGAAAATGTGGCTTCTCATTTTCCAGAATATCACAATTTGAATAATGAGAACTTCTTATATTATGGAGTTACAAGAGAGCCTCAAAAAATGTTGCAAGCGGGTGATGTTTTTGTGCTTCCTACTTATCGTGAAGGATTTGGCTCAAGTGTAATTGAGGCTTCTGCCCTTGGTTTGCCAGTTATTTGTTCTGATGCCTACGGGGTGATGGATGCTATGGTTGACAATGTTACTGGTATTCGTTGCAAGGTGGGTGACGCAGAAAGCCTCTATAATGCGATGAAACAATTCGCTGAAAAACCTGAGCTGATTCATAAATTAGGAGAAGCGGGAAGAACCCGTGTTGTCAATGACTTTGATGGAGAAAAAATGACACAACATTGGGTGGATTTCTATCATAAGTTAGTTCCACTTGAATAGTATTATAATAATCAACAAATATTAGTTATATGAAAAGAGTAGTTGTTTTTGGTGCCACAGGTAATATTGGTGCCTATTCTGCTGTTTATCTGAAAGAGCAGGGATATGAAGTGATTGCTGTAGGTCGTAGGCAATCCGACAATGGTTTCTACGCCACCAAAGGAATACCTTATTATTCCGTTGATATTAAAGACAGAGCGTCGTTTGATGTCCTTCCGAAGGATGATGTCTTTGCTGTTGTGCATTTTGCGAGCACTTTGCCTTCGCGTTATGTATTTGACCCGCAGGATATGTTCGAGTCAATCACGATTGGTACATTGCACGTCTTGGAATGGATGCAAAAAGTAAATTGCAAAAAGATCGTGTTCCCGCAAACACCATCCGATATGGCGAAATACCACAACAATGGAAGTATTATCCCAAGCGATGCACCTCGTCATTTCCCTTTGACTGGCGACCATGCGGTTTATACCATTGCCAAGAATGCAGCAGTTGATCTGATGGAACACTATCGCGCTGAGTTTGGCATCAAATTCTTTGCGTTGCGATTCTTCACGATTTACCAGTATCACCCGAATCCTTATCACTATGCCGACTTCAAACGTCGTATGATGCCATACCGAATGTTGATGGATAGAGCCAGCAAGAGTCTTCCTATTGAGATTTGGGGTAATTGTAAAAAGGCCAAGGAAATGGTCTATGTAAAGGATTTCATTCGCCTTGTGAAGTGCTGCGTTGAAAGTGAATGCGAAGGTGGTTGCTACAACGTGGGTAACGGTTGGCAGGTGTCGCTTGAAGAACAGATCTTGGGTATCATTGAGGTATTCTCACCGAAGGACAATCCTTCTCCTGTCATTTACTGCCCAGAGAAGCCGGATCCGTTGGAGAATGCATTTGATGTAACTAAGACTTTTTCGGAGCTCAACTACAAACCTCAGTATTCATATTTGGATCAATTGAGGGATTTCAAGAAAGAAATGGAAGAAGAACCATTTGCCTTGCTGTGGGGCAGAAAAGAAGATTATACCGAATAAGATGCCATGTATAAGCGATTTTTAAAAAGAGTTATTGACTTTGTCTTGTCTTTGTTGGCAATTATTTGTATATCACCACTGATTTTGTTGGTGATGGTACTGCTCTATTTTGCCAACGAAGGTGCCGGTGTGTTCTTTCTTCAAGAGAGACCTGGCTATAAGGGTAAAATATTCAAAGTGATTAAGTTTAAGACGATGAACGAAAAACGTGGGGCAGATGGCAATCTACTCCCTGACCTCTTGCGTATCACGAAGGTTGGTAAGTTTGTCCGTGCAACGTCGTTTGACGAATTGCCTCAATTGTTTAATGTTTTGAAAGGGGACATGGCTTTGATAGGGCCGCGTCCTCTTTTGAAACAGTATTTGCCTTTATATAGCATCGAACAAATGAGGCGGCACGATGTGCGCCCTGGCATCAGCGGTTGGGCACAGGTGAATGGCCGCAACAACCTTTCTTGGGGCGAGAAGTTCAAGCTTGATGTTTGGTATGTGGATCATGTTACTTTAGCTTTGGATATTAAAATTATCTTTATGACGGTGATGAAAGTGTTCAAACGCGAAAGTATCAATAATACCGACACTGCCAGTAGAAATATTACAGAAGCTAATTTTGATGGAACAAATTAATAGTGATTATAGAAGGTTACATACTCCTTGTTTTATTTTGGATAAAGCAGAATTAGTCAATAGTATATGCGGCTTTCAAACCGCATTGTGCAATTGTTTTTCTGAATCGCTTGTGGGCTATTCTGTTAAGACCAATTCGTTGCCTTATTGTATGAATGTTGCCAACGAGCAAGGTTGTTATGCTGAAGTTGTGTCGGCAGACGAATATCAGTTGGCATTGTTATGCGGTTATTCTAAGAACCACATCATTTATAATGGCCCGTTGAAGTCGCGTGAGACTTTTCTGGAAGCTATGATCAATGGTGCAATTGTTAATATTGAGGCACACCGGGAACTGGAATGGTTGCAACAATTACCTAAAGACAAACAGTATAATGTTGGACTACGCCTCAATGTGAATATTTCAAAGGTATCGCCCGATGATGCTGATGGCGAAAATGACAACAGCCGTTTCGGTTTTTCTGACGAAACGGATGAGTTCGAAAATGCTTTGAAGTACATAGATGTTTTAGAGAATGTCTCTTTATCAGGTTTGCATATTCACAGGACGGCACATAGCCGGAGCATTCGGTTTTATCAGAATTCCATCCGATATGCCTGCGAGACAATTAAGAAGTATAATCTTTCGCTTGATTATATCGATGTTGGAGGTGGGTATTTTGGAATTTTCGCCAATAAGCCTACGTATCAACAATATGCAGATGCATTTAAAGAGGTACTGTCGGAGTATCGCTTGGAGAGCATAAAGGTGATTGTAGAACCTGGGAATGCGCTGGTGGCTTCGTGTTTTTCGTTTTTAAGTGAGGTTATAGATGTAAAGCATGTGGAGAAAGATTGTTGGTTTGTGACTACAGACGGCTCACGAAATGATGTCGACCCGTTTTTCCGTAAGTCATCATATATGACGGAAATCATTTCAAAAAGTGATGGTAATGTTGTGGAAGAACAAGTCGTTACCGGTTGCACTTGTTTGGAATATGACAGGTTGTTTTCCATTAGTCAGCAACCTATGCTCACTGTTGGTGACAGAATCCTATACAAGAACGTGGGTGCATATACAATGTGCCTAACGCCACTTTTTATCCGCTATATCCCCAATGTCTATGTATTGAATGATAATCAGTATGAATTGGTAAGAAATAGCTGGACTGCTAATGAATATGTACAAAAATCAATTATAAAATGAATGACAAGAATATTTTGTTTTGCAGCGTGGGTCGTCGTGCCAGACTGCTTATGGACTTTCGCCAGTCGATGAATGGCTGTGGTCGTTTAGTGGCAACTGATTTGAGCCCTGTGGCTCCTGCCTTGTTTTTTGCCGATGAGACCTATCTTGTGCCTCGAATCACTGCTTCTGATTATTTTGATCATGTGTTGGATATTTGTGACAAAAGTAAGGTTAAAGCCATCACAACACTCATTGACCCTGAAATTGAAATATTGGCCAATCATCGAAAGGAGTTGTTGGCAAAAGGTGTGTTGCCTTTATGTCCGGCTGATTGGACGGCACACTTGTGCTTCGATAAATATGAGATGTTTCGACACTTGCATGATAAAGGGGTGAGAACGGTTTTGACCTATAATAGTCTTGAGTCCTTCAAGGAAGGGCTGAGCAAGGGAGAAGTTTCATTGCCGGTGTTTATGAAACCCATTTCCGGCAGCGGCAGCGTTGGTATTGGCCGTTGCGACACGATGGAACAAGTTGAAGAGAAATGGAACGACGGTAAGTTCACTTATATCATCCAGGAACTGATGACAGGTGGCGATTGCGATGCCGATGTGTATGTAGACTGCATTTCGCATAGACCAGTTGCTATTTTTTCAAAGAAGAAGATAGAAAGTCGTATTGGTGGGGCAAGTAAGACAATAAGCTACAAAGATCCGAAGCTCTTTGCCTTTGTGGAGGAGGTGTGCTCTGTGTTGGAATTGAATGGCCCTTGCGACATGGACTTCTTCATCAAGGATGGCGAATATTATCTTTCAGAGATCAATCCACGTTTCGGTGGAGCATATCTACATGCCTACGGAGCCGGTGTCGATTTTATCATGCTAATTTTGAATAATATCGATGGAAAGGAAAACCAGAGCATCATCGGCCAATATGACGAAGACATCATTATGATGATGTATGATGATGTGGTGATTAAGCGTAAGAGTGAATTGATGTCAGACGATTTTTCGTTGTTATAATACTTTAAGTTGACAACTATGAGTCCTAAGTTTATACTTGATTATTTCCGAAAATGTCATCATAATCTAAAATCATTGGGGGAACAGGAGAATGTATCTGTTTTCCTACTATGGTGTGATAGTATTTGGTCATATTTGCGTTATGGTTGTACAATTAGACAATATGTAGATGGCGAATTCTTTCGGTATAGTTTATTTGAGAGAAGTAAAATACTTACTTGTCGTAAGTATTATAAGTTAGTCCGCCGTACGAACAATGTGTCTTACACTAAGTTCCTGGAGGATAAGGCTCTATTTAACAATCATTTTTCAGATTTTGTTCACCGTAGATGGGTCACATCTCGAGATATGACAAAAGAAAAATTCTTATTAGTATGTCAACGTCAAAAAGGTATTATTATCAAACCTCTTGGGGGTATGGAAGGCCAAGGGATTTATAAGATAGCTGCTCAAAAGCTACTGTCAGAAAATGAAATAGAACAAGCCTACCGAGAATTGCAGAAAACAGATTCAATTATTGAAGAGCTTGTTGAGCAACATCCGCTTATGCGTTTTAATAGTGAATCTGTCAATACTATTAGGGCTATTACTCTCATGGATAAAAACACGCATGAAATCAAAATGCTTAAAACTGTATTAAGAGCGGGAGTAGGGAATGCTGTGGTGGATAATTATCACCAAGGCGGCTGTTGCTATGAAGTAGATGTTGAATCAGGTCGAATCTGCTCGTTTGGTATTTCCGCAAAAGAGGGTAAAACACTTTTCCATCCGGGAACAGATATCTGTATGATGGGTTATGAAATACCTAATTGGAAGCATGTAATTGATGGTTGTATTAAAGCTCATTCCCTGTTGCCAGAATGTAGATATATATCTTGGGATGTTGCCATTACTGAAGATGGTATTGAACTAATAGAAGGTAACCATAATGGTGATTATGATATGTTTGAGTTTGTAGGAAGGGGCAAACACTGGCCTACGTTGAAAAAATACTTGTAAGAATGAACGATAAGAATGTAAAGATAACTTTTACTGGTGATTTGCTGGTTTATAGTAGTCTGATAAAAAAATCAAAATCAAGATCTAAATATAGTTTTGCTCAAGTCTTTGAGCATGTAGGATGCTTGTTTGATGATTCGGACTATGTGGTGGGTAACCTCGAAACTCCATTGGCGGGTGAGAAGGCTGGTTATACTCAAATGGATATGTTGTTCAATACACCAGATCAGTTTGTTCAAGACGCAAAGGATATAGGTTTTTCAATGTTTACAACCGCTAACAATCATTGTATGGATAAGGGGGCGGAGGGATTGAAACGTACTATCGACGTGTTGGATCAAAAGGGTATTGATCATACTGGGACTTTTAAAACAAAAAACGAGAAACATTTCTTCATTAGAGAAATAGAAGGGATTAAGGTTGCTTTTATCGCGTTTACATATGGAACAAATCCAAATGTGAATGGCTATTCAATAAATAAAAATAATGATTATCTGGTAAATATTACAAAAGAATGTGAGAAACCATATAAAAGGCCTTTTTGGAAACAACTCATAGTTGACTTTGTATACAAACTACCTCTTACAGTTCAGAACAAAATCCACCCATTATATCCAAATCATGGGTATGATGATAATGTGAACGAGGAAGAGATTTACAATGGAGATCATCATGAGTATATTGAAAATATGCGGAATGTTATTACCCAAGCAAAGTGTAATTCAGATATAATTGTTGTGTGTCTACATGCGGGCGGACAATTTAATTCTAAAGTTGGGCCATATACCCAGTATTTAATTAATGAAATACGCAAAATGTCTGTTGATGCAATTATTGTAAATCATCCTCATTGTGTCTTGGGTTCCAAATTTGAAAACGGTCGTTTTGAGGCATGGTCTTTGGGTAATTTTTGTTTCACTCCACAAGAAGGTTATTTTATAGATGGTGTTTATGGAGAATATGGAGTTGTAGTACATCTAGAAATTGATAAGGTAAAGAAAAAAAATGAGGATGTTTACTTTAATGTTGTAAAAAATATCAGATTGAATGACGGTCGTTCCCAAGTCGTTCCGGTTGTTTCATTAATTGAAAATGAAACAGACATTAAACAGAAAGAACAACTCGAAGCCGACCTGTTGCATGTGATGAATCGTTTTCTTTGTTCAAATATGGAGAAAATAGAAATTAAAAGTGAATATAGGTATAACGATTTCAAATACTAAAATTATGATTGGAAAAGAAATTTCATTAGAAGAATCAAAAAAAATAATGTTTGAGATCCTAAAAAGTGTAGATCAGTGTTGCCGACAAAACGGGCTGAAATACTCGTTGGATTGGGGAACACTGTTAGGCGCGGTTAGGCATAAAGGTTTTATCCCTTGGGATGATGATATTGATTTGATGATGCCGAGAAAAGACTTTAATCAGTTAAAAAAAATTTTTGTAAATGAGCATTATGATGTTTTGACGAATGATGATCCCCTTTGGGGCTGGCATTATATTCGTATTTGTGATAACTCTACCGTTGTTTTTTTTGGCCCCAACGCTGAAAGAATACGACAACACGGTATATGGATATCAATATTTCCAGTTGACAATATTCCTGATAATTCAGGAGAATGGTCGAGTCAACAGAAAAAAATAAATTTTTATTATGGATTATGTAGGTTGAAACGAAGCGGGTGGACTAAGGGTATAAGTATTATTAAAAACATCATGAAAATGGTCTCTAGGTGTTTGCTAAAGGTTGTTCCTTTAACCTATTTAGCAAAGAAAGAGGAATTTTGGATGTGTAAAAATAATTCTAAAAACACAAAAGAGTCATATACAAAAATAATAAAATTCTACAAAAGGCCATCATACTATTTTGAAAAAATTATAGATTTGGATTTTGAGGGTGGTAAATTTATGGCAATTTCTCATTATGATGAATACTTGCGAAGCCTTTATGGTGACTATATGCAATTCCCGCCAGAAGAGGATCGTGTACCGAGGCATGGCTATAAAGCTTATTTTAAATAGGTGTTATTGATGAGAAACTCGAAACTATATTAATGGATAATCAACAATACTTTACATATATGGAAAAAAAGAAAACAGTTTATTTGGGCATGATTGGTGATATCATGCACCCTGGTTTAATTAACATCATCAACGAAGGTGCTAAATATGGTGACCTGATGATTGGTCTGTTCACTGACAAGGCAATTGCCACCCATAAGCGACTGCCGTACTTGACTTACGAACAGCGTAAGCAGGTCATTGAAAACATCAAGGGCGTGAGCTGCATTGTGCCGCAGGATGATTGGAGCTATGTTCCAAACCTCGTGAAGTATAAGCCAGATTACATTATCCATGGCGATAACTGGCAGTATGGTTCGCAAAAGTATTTGCGTGATGAAGTGTTCAAAGTTATGGAATCACTTGGGGGTCAGGTTATTGAAGTGCCTTATACTAAAGGTATTTCGGCCAGCGGTCTTAAAGAGACCATCGATTCTCTTGGTGTTACTCCACAGGCACGCTTGGCTTCGTTGCGTCGTTTGATTTCGGCCAAACCTATCGTCCGTATTCTTGAATCGCACAACGGTTTGACCGGTCTGATTGCAGAGCATACCAGCGTTGAAGTGAACGGTCAACATCGTGAATTTGATGGTATGTGGGCAAGTTCCTTGACAGACTCAACATCAAAGGGTAAACCCGACATTGAGGCGGTTGACTTGACTACACGTTTGCACGACTTGAACGATACTCTTGAAGTGACCACCAAACCCGTCATCTTTGATGGCGACACTGGAGGAAAGGTTGAACACTTTGTGTTCACAGTCCGTACCCTGGAACGTTTGGGTATTTCGGCAGTCATTATCGAGGACAAGGTTGGTTTGAAACAAAATTCACTGTTTGGTACCGATGCTGTGCAAACTCAGGATACCATCGAGGGCTTCTGCCACAAGATTCAAGAAGGCAAAAACTCACAAATCACTGAAGATTTCATGATTATTGCTCGCATTGAGTCACTCATTGCTGGCAAACCCGTTGAAGACGCTTTGGAGCGCGCCTTTGCTTACGTGGCCGCAGGTGCCGATGGCGTGATGATTCACAGCAAGAACAAAGACGGTATGGACATCAAGGAGTTCTGTCAGCGTTTCCGCGAGAAAGACGACCATACCCCGATTGTGGCTGTGCCTACCACTTACAACCAGTTTACCGAAGAGGAATTGGCCGAGTGGGGCATCAATGTGGTGATTTATGCTAACCACATGCTTCGCAGTGCCTATCCTGCCATGGTGAAGTGTGCCGAGAGCATCCTCACCAACAGCCGCAGCTTGGAGGCTTCCGACCAGTATTGCATGCCTATCAAGCAGATTTTGAACCTTATTCCTGGTACGAAAAAGAAATAAACCATGATTAGACCTGAATTTTTTATCGAAAAACTGAGAGAGAACGGCATCGACTGCTTTGCTGGCGTGCCGGACTCTCTGCTGAAGAATATGTGCGCCTATATCACCGACCATTTCGATGCCGCACACAACATCATTGCCGCCAACGAAGGTGCTGCCGTGGGTTTGGCTGCTGGTCACTATCTGGCCACGGGTCAGCCCGCCTGCGTGTATATGCAGAACAGTGGCGAGGGCAACATCATCAACCCATTGGCTTCGCTCACCGACCAGGAGGTGTACAACATCCCCGTGTTGCTGCTCATTGGCTGGCGTGGCCGCCCGGGTGTTCACGACGAGCCTCAGCATGTGAAGCAAGGCAAGGTGACTACTGGCTTGCTCAACGTGATGGGCATCAACTACGAGGTGCTGGCCAAGGAAGAGGACAAGGCTGAAAAGCAGATTGCTAAAGCCATCAAAGCCCTCCAAAACATGGATATGTTTGCTTTGGTGATTGAGAAGGACACCTTCGACGAGTACAAACTACAGAACGTGGAGAAAAACGACCTCACCATGAGCCGCGAGGAGGCCATCAAAACTGTAGCCGCCGCCCTTGGCGAAAAGGATTGCATCGTATCGACCACAGGTATGATCAGCCGCGAGCTGTTTGAATACCGTGCCTCCATGAATCAAGGCCACGAGCGCGACTTCCTCACTGTGGGCAGCATGGGTCACGCCTCGCAGATTGCCCTTGGCATCGCCTTGGCTCAGCCCGAACGTCGTGTGTGGTGCTTCGATGGCGATGGTGCCACCATCATGCACATGGGCAGCATGGCCATTGTCGGCAACAAAGCTCCGAAGCATTATGTCCACGTGGTGTTTAACAACGGTGCGCACGACAGCGTGGGTGGCCAGCCTACCGTGGGCTTGAAGATTGACCTGCCAGCCATTGCCAAGGCTGTGGGTTACAAAGCCGCTTTCTCAGTTGCGAGTAATGAGGAACTGGAAAAAGAACTCTCAACTCTCAACTCTCAACTCTCAACTATAGGCGGTCCCATTCTCCTTGAAGTAAAAGTGAAGAAGGGTAACCGCAAAGACCTTGGTCGCCCAACTACCACACCTATTCAGAACAAAGAGGCTTTGATGAGTTTCTTGAAAAAGTAAACAATGCGTTTAGCTCTTTTATCTGACATTCACGCTAATCTAACCGCCCTCCAAGCTGTTTTCAATGATATTAAAACTATTGGAGAATGTGATGGCGTTGCCATTCTTGGTGATTTAGTCAATTATGGGCCTCGCCCCAATGAGGTCATTGAAATGGTGAAGACCATTGACAGACAGTTGTTGGTGAACCTGTGGGGAAACCACGAATATTCCATATTCGGTGGCAGTCTTGACAGGTTCGCCACCGACCGTGGTCGAGCTGTACTTAAATACACCAGCGAAATTTTGAGTCAAGAGTCACGCCAATATCTTGACAAAGAGATGGTACATGGTGGATGCCATAAGTGTGTGATTAATGGCAAGTCATTCTTGTTTATGCATGGCAATTTAGATGACCCTTATTGGGGCAAGTTTGGCATTGACAAAATGAATGATGAGCGTTTTTCTGACTTTGATTTTGTAATCAGTGGCCATTCGCACGTTCCACACTATGTGGAACACTTCTTTGCCTGTGACAATACGGAATACCGCAACAAGAAACGGACTATCTTTATCAATCCTGGTTCGGTGGGTCAGCCTCGCAATCACAATCCCTACGCACAATATGGCATACTGGATACTGAAAGCGGAAACTATGAACATCGTACAGTGTGGTATGATATTAAAAAGGAACAAAAGCTGTTCAGTGACAGCGTAGATGAATTTTATAAAGAACGATTAACATTAGGAATATGATTTTTGAAATACCAAAACAAGAAATATTGTTACTTTTGAAACATCAGTTGAAGAATTTTTTTCTATTAACAGAGCAAGATGAACGTGAATTAGAAGAAGAATACGATATTGTCATCTCAAAATGTGAAGAGAATTTCAAACATAGTCCGATTCGTTATTATTTTAAGGTTATAAATGGAATTAAAGAAGCCTATTTTTCTCCTTTTCACACTGGACAGTGGACTGTTTTTTTGTATTATTATTCTCGCCGTATTTTTGAGATAGGGGGTGGTGATTTGAAAGATAAGTTGTTTTATTTAAACAAGATAATGAATGGTTGTGACATTTTTTATGATGTGGAATTACCACCACATTTCACCCCATCTCATCAAATTGGGACTGTTTTAGGTAGAGCAAAATATGGGGATGGCTTATACTTTTTACATAATTGTACCGTGGGTGAAAATCATGGGGATTGGCCTGTGATAGGTAAAAACTGTTATATGTGTGCAGGGTCATCTATTATAGGTAAAAGCTTTATAGGTGATGATGTAACAATAGGTGCGGGATGTGTGGTGAAAAATGAAACCATACCTTCTAATGTTATGGTTTTTGGACAATCCCCCAATTTGATTATTAAAAAGAAAAAATAAGATGAAAAGCCTAATAATAACAGTTGCAGGGCTTTCAAGCCGTTTCAATAAAGACTTTGAAAAACCAGTTCTTAAATGCCTCTATTACGAGGATAATCATTGGTGCTCATTGCTTTCTATGCAGATAAGCAGGACGTATGAGTTGGTTGATGAAATTGTGATTGTGGGTGGCTACAAATATGATGATTTGACTGCTTTTGTCAACGAGAATATAAAAGACACCGATAACAAAATAAGAACTGTCTATAACGAGCATTACCACGACTATGGTTCTGGATACAGCTTGTTGAAGGGTATTGATGCGTTGTCGGAAAACACTGATGAGGTCACTTTCATCGAAGGAGATTTGTTCTTTGACACGGATAGTGTTGAGACTATTATTGAATCGAGCAAGGATGTAATCTCCGTCAATAACGAACCCATACTGTCTAATAAGGCAGTCGCATTATATTTTGATGCAAAGTATCATCCACATTATATTTATGACACCAGCCATTCTTGTCTTGAGATACATGAGCCTTTTACGGCCATTTACAATTCAGGACAGATGTGGAAATTCACTAATCCTGCTAAGTTAAGGAAAGTGTGTTCGGAATTAACACAGAAGCAAATTGAAGGAACAAACCTTGAAATTGTACAGCGTTACTATAGTGACATTGACTATGAGAATCTTAAGATAGTCAGAGTTGAAAAGTGGTATAATTGCAATACGGTAAACGATTATAGAGAAGCGGTAAAAAACATTATATAATGAAATCATTAAACGAAAAATTGAATCTTCTGAAGCAGAAGATTGAAAACAACGAAAAGATAACCATTGCCATCTTTGGTTTGGGTAGTGTAGGTTGCTACTTACTCGACTATTTAGTGTCTCTGGCCGACCCACAATTGCGATTGGTGGTTGTTGGTCGCAATGCTGAAAAGATGCAACAGGATGTCAATATCATCCGTACTGCTGCCACCATTCGTCGTCAGATGCGTAGCGAATTGGTGATTGAAGGTGGATGTGACTTTAAAGATCCGGCATCAATTGAAACTATTTTAAGAAAAATCCAGCCCGACTTTATTGTAAACAGCAGCCGCTTGTTTGCCGGGTTGAAATATGGCACCATTTCTTGGTCGAATCTAAGGGCATACGGCATTTGGACTCCTATGTCGGTTTTATTGGGAATGAGCATCATGGAAGCCTACGGCAAGGCTGATTGCAACGCAATCAGTATCAATACATCTTATTCAGATGCAGTAATTCCGTGGCTGAAGAGCGCTGGAATGCCTTACTTCGATTTTGGTAGTGGCAACCTCAACCACCTAATCCCTCGTATGAAATTCTATGTGGCTGAAAAGTGTGGAATCCAGAATTTGAATGATATTGACATCACCCTTGTGGCCAGTCATTTCCACGATGTTGTCATCAGTAAGGAAGGTCATACCGAAGGCGTGAAACTGTTGTTGAGCATCAAGTATCAAGGCAAAGAACTTGACATCAATCATGAAGATGTTTACAAAGCATGTGGCATCCCGATGCCAACAGACCAGAAACGCAACATGATGAATGCTTCCAGCAATTTCGACATCATCAACAGTATCCTGACTGCTATTCGCGAGAAGAAGGCAATTAAGATACATACTCCTGGCGTGGATGGTCATATTGGTGGTTATCCATATATTATTGATGCCACCTCTGATAATGTTAAGGGATATTTCTATGAGGGTTATTCCATGGAGGAAATGGAAAAAGTGAATCGTAATTCTATTTACTGTGATGGTATTGAGAATGTAGAGGATGGGTGTTTGGTTTATTCGGATGAATTGATTGCCAAGGTGAAGAATAGGTTTAATGTGGATATACCTAAGAAAGTAAAACTATCTGATGCAGAAAAAGTTGCTTCATTATTGATTGATGAGATTATCAAACCGAATGTGATGTAATAGTTGGCTTGTATAGTTTTTACTCGTAGATGTCTTGGTCACAATATGAACAATTAAATAGAGAAAAATGAATAAAAAAAAATACTATGACTGATAGAAGGCGAATTTATTTATGCTTGGCTCACATGAGCGATGCGGGTCTTGAACAGAAGTATATCAAAGAAGCATTTGATACAAATTGGGTGGTGCCTTTGGGTCCGAATGTCAATGGTTTCGAAAAGGATCTTGAAGAGTTCGTTAACGAAAACCAAAACGAAAAACTAGCGAAGCGAGTAGTGGCGTTGAGTGCTGGTACGGCGGCTGTCCCTCTGGCACTGATTGCTGCCGGGGTGAAGACGGGGGACGAGGTGATTGTGCAGAGCTTCACTTTCTGCGCATCGTCACACCCCATCACCTACCTCGGGGCCACACCGGTGTTCGTGGATTCGGAGAAGGATTCATGGAATATGGATCCAGACCTGATGGAGGAGGCTATCAAGGACCGCATCGCCAAGACGGGTAAGAAACCGGCGGCTATCGTTCCTGTGGCTCTGTATGGCATGCCGTATCAGATAGAGCGTATCATGGAGATCGCCAACCGCTATGACATCCCTGTCATCGAGGATGCCGCCGAAGGCTTTGGCAGCCGCTGGACCGGTCAGGTACTGGGTACCTTCGGCAAATACGGTGTGCTGTCGTTCAATGGTAACAAGATGATCACCACTTCAGGCGGTGGCGCTTTGATTACGGAGGATGAGGAGCATTGGCGCGAGATTATGATGTACGCCACGCAGTACCGCGAGAGCTACCCCTACTATCAGCATGAGAAGATCGGTTTCAACTACCGCATGAGCAATATCTGCGCAGGCATCGGCCGCGGCCAGATGACGGTGGCGAATGATCATATCGCTCACCACAAGCATGTACAGGCTCTGTATGAAGAACTGCTGAAGGATGTGCCTGGCATCAAGGTACACGGCAATCCTGACGGCCGCTACGATTCCAACTTCTGGCTCTGCACCATTACCATCGACCCCGAGGTGCGTATCAAGGGACAGGAAAACGCCTACAAGACCATCGTGACAGGTGCTGTGGGTGGCGCCGCCGGTGTCATCCATGCTGCCGAGAGCGCCCACACAGACTGCGAGCCTAACGCTAACGTGGAGGCACTGCGTGTTATCATGGACCAGGCGCAGATTGAGGCACGTCCGCTGTGGAAACCAATGCACAAGCAGCCGGTGTACTGTCGTACAATTGAAAATGGAAAAATGAAAATTGAGAATTTGCCAAGTGGTATAATATGTCAGACTTCGGATACAAGTGTGGCGTATGTGAATGGCGTGAGCGAGGCATTATTCAAGATCGGCATGTGCCTCCCCGCCGGCCCATATGTGACAGATGACGATGTGAGGTATATTGTTGAAACGATTAAGAGTGCCATTATCTAATACACTTCTGCATGACGCAGAGTGATAAACCGCAAGATTTAGTATTTGAGTTGTTGCTCGTCAGTGCTGGTGCTCGCAAAGGTCTGCGGCAAACTTATACTGACGAGGATTGGAACGGCGCACTCGCAATAGCCAACAGTCAAGCTATTGTGGGTGTGCTGTTGTCGGCCATTGAAATACTGGAGACTCAGCCACCGAAAATGCTGTTGCTTCAGTGGATTGGGCTTTCGCAGATGGTGGAACAAGAAAGTGTGAGGATTGCTGAGGCAGGGGCTGCCGTTGTGAAGTATTTCCATGATAACGGTTTCGCCTGTCAGATCCTGAAAGGAAGTGCTGTCGGGCGATATTATCCGCATCCCAACCGACGCACATCGGGAGACATCGACATATGGCTGGACGGCGGACGCAAGCGGATTTACGATTTTGCACGAGCTTTCGACAAGGGCGGAAAGCTATATGGGGTAAACTACCACCATATTCATTTTCACTTGATTGAGGATGTACATATTGAGTTGCATATATGGCCGTCGTATTTGAGCAGTCCGTTACGCAACTGGCGGTTGCATAGGTTTTGCAGGTTACATAAACCAACTATGGAAAGCGATAAACCCTCGTTAGCGTTCGACAGAGTGTTTATCCTGCTGCATTGTTACAACCATTTCTGTGGACATGGTGTAGGACTTCGTCAGATTATGGACTACTACTATGTGTTGAAGCAGGGCTTTACTGAAGATGAACGAGAGGATGCGGTCTATTGGATTAAGGAATTAGGTATGAGCCGTTTCGCTCAAGGTATGATGTGGGTGTTGAGTGAGTACTTCGGTTTGGAAGAACAGTACCTGCTGATTCAGCCTGACGAGAAAGAAGGGCGATTCATTATCAGTGAGGTGCTGCAAACGGGCAATATGGGGCATGACGATACTCGCAATTGGGGTTCGATGCGGACTCCGTTTTCGAGATTCTTACTGAATTTACGACGCGATTTTTATCTTGTGGGTTATTACCCGCAGGAGGCATTATGGCAACCTTTATTTTCAATCTGGTTGTATTTTTGGCGATTGACTATAAAATAATCTGTAAAAAGGTATAGTAATATAATATATGAAAAGCAATTCGAAACTATTGAAAAAGCTGACAAGTTGGTACTTCCGGAAGAGAATGTTGCCCAAGTGGGTTGTTTTGCTGGCTGATGCAGCGATAGTTTTTGTTGCTTGTTTGTTTAGCTATTGGGTGACCAATCGCACCCAAATTACATACGACAACCGAGTGGCATTGTTATACACTGCTTTGATGTATGCTGCCCTAAGTTGGGTGGGTGCTATCGTCTTCAAGACTTATTTGGGCGTATTGCGATATGTCAGTTCCGTTGATTTGCTTAGATTGGCGTACGCCAATATCACCTCGTTTGTTTTGGCCCTGGTCTGTTCTCGGTTTTTCAATTGGATGGGAATGGACGTTTTATGCGCCCTATCGCCACTTGAAACCGTGGTGGTGTTTTTGATTGCCACGTTGCTGATGTGGGCTTTGAGAATCTTGGTCAGGTTTTTGTTCGAATCGGCAAATACCGACACACAAGCTATGCGTGTACTGATCTTCGGGGCATTGAAGGGTGGTATTGGGTTGGCGAAATATATCAGCACTCAAAACCCTGTCCAATATAAGTTGGTCGGTTTTATATCGCACGAGCCACGCATCAAGGATATGAAACTGCTGGGTGTGAACGTCTATACTATGGATGATGACCTTGCAGCCATCATTAAGAAAGAAAAGATACAAGCGGTATTGGTAAGCCCACTTCGAATAGAGGATTTCCGTGAAAACCAAGCGGTACAGGATATACTGATAGATGCGGGGGTGAAGATTGTTTTTGCACAAGGTTCGAAAGAGGCTGTGCTGAAAAACGGAGTGCTGTCGGCCAATGCTGACGACCGTATGGAATTGCACGAAGTAAGGGTGGAAGACTTGCTTCCGCGTCAGGAAATCAGGGTTGACCTGAAAGCGGTGGAGGAGCTGCTGAAAGGTAAACGTGTGCTGATAACAGGTTCGGCAGGTTCAATCGGTCAAGAAATTGTACGTCAAGTGGCTCAGTTCAAACCGGAGATGTTGATGTTGATTGACCAAGCCGAAACGCCACAGCACGACGTGAGGCTGATGATGAATAGAGACTTCCCGGGTGTAAAATACAAGGCTGTGGTGACTAACATCGATCGCAAGACACGTATGGAGCATGTGTTTGCCGATTTCCGTCCCGACTTTGTGTTCCATGCCGCAGCCTACAAGCATGTGCCCATGATGGAGGACAATCCGAGCGAGGCTGTGTTGAACAACATCTGCGGCACCAAGATTATTGCTGACATGAGTGTGAAATACGGCGTAAAGAAATTTGTGATGGTCAGTACCGACAAAGCAGTGAACCCAACCAATGTGATGGGCTGCTCGAAGCGCATCTGTGAGATTTATGTACAAAGTCTGGACAGAAAACTTAAGAAGGAAGCCCTGCTGAACGACAAGGCAACGGAATATACTCAGTTTGTCACAACGAGGTTCGGCAATGTGCTTGGCTCCAATGGTTCGGTTATACCTTTATTCCGCGAGCAGATAAAGAACGGAGGTCCTGTTACAGTGACAGACGAACGTATTGTGCGTTTCTTTATGCTCATTCCTGAAGCCTGCAAATTGGTGCTTGAGGCAGGCACGATGGGCAATGGTGGAGAGATATTTGTGTTCGATATGGGCCAGCCCGTGAAGATAGCCGACTTGGCCAAGAAGATGATAGCATTGTCTGGGGCAAAGAATGTTGAGATAAAATACACAGGTCTTCGTGAGGGTGAAAAACTGTATGAAGAGGTGTTGAACGAACTGGAAGGCACCAAGCCTACTTTCCATGAAAAGATTCGCATCGCTCAAGTGCGCGAATATGATTATGATGAGGTAAATGCAGAAATAGAAGAACTCACTGAGATTGCCAAAAAGTTCGACGACATGGAGACCGTCAAGAAGATGAAAGAAATCGTGCCGGAGTATAAGAGTAATAACTCGGTGTATGAGGTATTGGATAAAGCTTAGATAACTCTATGATTATTGATAAGAATCTTCTTGACCAAGTATCTGAGCAAGCTAAAGCTTCGTCAAGACTGCGGATGAACTATAATTTCCATCAGTCGCTGGAAGACAAATGCCACAGGATGCTGAATGCAGTGGAGCCAGGGACTGTGGTGCCCATCCATCGTCATCCGACGAAGGATGAGTCTTTCGTTATCCTGCGAGGCAAGGTCAGAGTGAATACTCACAATGATGATGGCTCTATCATAGAAGATGTGGTATTGAGTCAAGAGAGTGGCAACTATGGGGTTGACATCCCCAAGAATGTGTGGCATAAGCTGGAGTCGTTAGAGTCAGGGATTGTAATTTTTGAGTGCAAAGAAGGGCCGTATTCCAACGTTAACGATAACCATAACCTTAACTACTTTCAATTTTAACATAGTTCAATGCTAACGAATACCCCGAAGGGGAACCGAGCACAGCAGAAAAAAATATAATCTAGCGAGGAACCTTAACGATAACCATATTCAACGCTAACGATAACTATAACCCTAACAAGCCTACAGAGATGGTAATTCTTGATGCTAATGGAGAACAAAGAATGCTCAACGTAGAGCGTGATATATGGCATTCGATGCAATACCTTGAAAGCGGTAGCGTTCTTTTTGAAAGCAAAGACGGAAAGTATGAGCCGCTGAGGGAAGATGTATTTATTGAGAAGTAAAAAAGCAAATAAATGCCAGAGAATAAGCGTCAACACTATGTGCCACAAAACTATCTGAAAGAATTTTCTTCGGATGGTGAAAGCATTGGCGTTTTGCTTACTGATTCAGGCAGATGTATTGACAAGCCTGCCCCTATAAACAGTCAAGCCCAAGAGTCATTCTTTTATGGCAAGGACTTGGAATTGGAGAAGGGACTCGCTGAATTGGAAGGGCTGTTGGCTGATAATCGCAAAACAATATTTGAGAATCCAACTCACAAACTAAACCTGTACCAAAAAGAAGTGCTCTATCAGGATATGATGTTGCAATTCTCTAGGACAAGGTATATGGCTAATCTCTACGAGGAGGTAGCAACGGCTCAAGCCAGAAGAATTTGGAAGCATAGCAATGACGAATACGCAAGGAAGCATGCTGATGATTTTGGGATAAGGTTTAACAATCCGGTTGTTGCACCGATGGCTATTATACTACAGATTTTAACTGTTTGCTTTGATTTGGAGTTTAAGGTGCTGGTGAATAGAACAGAAGTGCCATTTTTGACATCAGATAACCCTGTTTGCAGATACAACCAGTATTTTGAAGGGTACCGTAGATACCATAGTGGTTTGAACAGTAAGGGAGAACAGTTGTACTATCCTTTGTCACCCACATTCGCTGTTATTTATTATGACGGTAATGTTTATAAAGCGAAATTCAGAAAAAGGAATTTCCTTGAGATCACGGATGTCAGTGATGTAAACAATCTAAATGGATTGGTTTGTGCCTGGGCAAATAAATGCGTTTATTACCATACGGGATTAATGAATGCCGAACACGTGAGTTGGACATTCGAGCAAGTCAGAAATTCTCGGCTGGGACAGCATAATGAGGTAGAAATACCAACCAGCGAATCATCAAATGTTATTGTGGCACGTTATCCATTTCCGGCACTAAGGATGGATCTTTTATTCTTGAAATACTTGGATAAAGTAAAGCCGTATTGACAGAAAAACGAATGACTCAAGATTAACGCTAACCTTAACGCTTGCTCCACGATGGTTGACTCGCTCCATTCTGATTTATTCAGCGGTGCTCGCAGGCATACCACGCAGGCTGGGAGCAACGACTACTTCCTGCAGCTTGCCGACATGATACGGTACGACTGATTGTTATTAGATATGTAAATAAGCGCCGCGGGCCAACCCCGCGGCGCTTTTTTGTTTATCTTGCGCCGTTTTTTTATCAACAGGCATAGCCGCTGACCTACCGCATGTTGGACCCCTACCTTTGCCCCCGCAACTGCCCGGGTTAGCTAACGCTGACATCACTCTATCTCGGCAAAGCTCATGAAATCATGGCTCTGCGCTCGACTTACGTGATGTTAATAAATTTCTCTTGCCCGGTTGACGATTTCTCTGTACCTTTGCGGTCAGATTTACGATATTGTATTTATCATCAAGCACAAGGATTATCAATGCCTTGTGTCATTTTTTGTCGTCTAAAATAACTGAAGAATATGAAAAACGAATACAAAGAATTCACGCCCGAGGAGCTGGCTATGCAGGATCACGCGAAATACTATATGCAACTATATGGCTATATTATGGGGGAGAAGTCGCCGCTGCAGGAGCTGCACGACGAACTGTGCCGTCTGCAGGTGAAGATAGCTGGGGAATACCCCGAGAGCATCGCGCTCAATCTGGACAACGTGATGAAGTTCCCCAGGGTGAAGGTGCTGGACCCCGGGGCACCGAACTACGGCAAGACGGTGACCCTGAAGTTCAAGGTGTTTGTGAA
>ODAI012486388.1_pt1 | contig 24894 bp, 24 predicted proteins | sample 1539321 | NCBI WGS metagenome assembly ODAI01 (sample SAMN02144231, study PRJEB22623) | gut metagenome | biome: sheep rumen | host: Ovis aries | place: New Zealand
GGACTCACACCATAATAAACAACGAGTAGGAGGTACTTACAATGAATGAATTAGCAATTAGTTTAGAAGAAAAAACATTAATAGAGGAATTACTTGAAGAAATTGTATCATTTGCCATTGAGATGGGTGTAGAGATTAAGGCTAAAAAAGAAAAGGTTAAGCGTATATGTAAAGAAAAAAATGAAAAAAGTTATTATGGACATAATCTATTAAAGAAAAATGAGAAGGTGCTAGTCTTGGGTGCAACTGCAATAGATCAAGATACAATGAATGAATTGACAAGGCTTTACGGATTTAAAAAGAATGATTTTAGATTTGAAACTGATTATACGAAGATTGTAAGCTTTGCAAGTCGTATTAGTGATAACTATGTTGCAATAATATTTGGTGCCTGCCCACATAAAGTATCCAAATTAGGAGATTGGTCAGGAATCATATCTAAATATATAAATAGTGATAATTCCCCAGCTATTTATGATGCAAGAAGCCACGCTGGCCAATTAAAGGTAACAAAAGAGTCATTTAATGCAGCAATATTAAGTATGTGTAGTGACTTGTTAAAACGTGCATGCTAAAAAAGGAGGTAGTCACCATGGAAAAAACTTATTTTACAATTACAGGAACATATTACAAGTATGGTTCAGATTATATTGAACCTGACATGCTAGTATCACTTAAGAAGGAGCCAGACAACGAATATGACAGCGAAGCAATCAAAGTCGAGATGAAAGGTCTAGGTCAAATAGGATATGTAGCCAACAGCCCATATACAGTAATAGGAGAAAGCCTAAGCGCAGGAAGACTATATGATAAGATAGGCGATAATGCTTACGGAAGAGTCCTATATGTATTGCCACAAGGAGTGTTATGCGAGATTGATAATAGTACGTACATAGAGGAATAGATATGAATATAGATAATATCAAAGAGTTCTGTGACAAACAAAACTGGATATTTGCAAAGACATACGCAAAGAAAGCACCCCATGAATATGTAGTCAGAGATAACATCTTGGGAACTGACGAAGAGTTCATGAATGTAGTTAACTACATTTATGAGAATGGCATCACAATGTATTTCTGGAATCACCCAAATAAATACATATTCCTAGATGGCAGACAGTATTGGGTAATGAGAGATAACGAGGAAGATCCAACTACAATACTTAATAGGTGTAATTTAGAGGAATACAAATTATCAATTGAGTGGACGAGGGGGTGATTTTTCTAACAAAAAGTAGCATAAGGTAAGTATAAGAGTACGATTTAAAGGAGGCGTTATTATGGCAGAGAAGTATTTTACTATTACGGGAATGTGCTACAGATACGGAAATGAATTCCTAGAGCCTAAGATGAAAGTAAATCTTGTGAAAGAACCGGATAACGACTATGACTCAGAAGCTATTAAGGTCGAAATGCCCGGCCTCGGACAAATAGGCTATGTAGCCAATAGTTCAAGAACAGTATTAGGTGAATGTATGAGCGCCGGTAGGCTATATGATCAAATTGACGACAAGGCAGAGGGAGAAGTTATGTATGTATTGCCTCAAGGTGCTGTATGTAGTTTGATTAGCAAGAAAAAGAAATAATACTTAGATGGAAAGCAACGGTATGAGCGAAAAGAAAGGCATAGAAATCTCAGTTGTATCAGACGTACACGCATACGTTGTGATAGGGGATTTAAATGCTTGATAGTGTAATTTGACATGTCTTTTTGTGATGAAGCAATGTAATTTAGACCAAGAAGTTTTAATAGTGTCAAGGCTATTCTCAAGAAATTAGAATTCTTGAATTCTTGTTTGTTTTTTGATTATAGATACTTTTATAATGTGTATTCATTGAATATTTGTTATAATACAATATTAGAATAATTATTGTAATAATAATTTGTAGGGGAAATTATTATGGGTGGTTCTAATACAAAGAAAAGAAGTCAATTTAACGAAGCTACAAGAGTTCAAATGCCGGCACTTGTTCATTTGACAAGATTAGGGTATCAGTATTTTGGTAAAATATCTGAAGAGACTGCCGGAACAGTTTATGATAAAGACACTAATATTTTAATTGAAGTATTCAGAGAAAAATTCGCAGAGCTTAATCCAGATAAAAAAGATGAATCATTAGAGATATTGCGTCAAATAAAGCAGGAATTAGACAATGATGATTTGGGTAGAGAATTCTATAAGCGACTAACAAGAGTGTCGCCAGTACGTCTTATTGATTTTGAGCATCCGGAGAACAATGTTTATCATTGCACGGCAGAGTTTACCTGTCAAAATGGACAAGATAATTTTAGACCTGATATCACATTGTTTATAAATGGTTTACCACTTGTATTTATTGAAGTTAAGAAGCCTAATAATCATGGTGGAATGGTTGCTGAGAGTGAGAGGATGAATAAGCAACGTTTTCCAAACAGGAAGTTTAGGCGTTTTATCAATATAACGCAATTGATGATATTCTCTAATAATATGGAGTATGATGCTGTTGGGGGCATCACGCCTATTCAGGGTGCGTTCTATTGTACTGCGGCGAGACAAAAGGCTCCATTTAATTGCTTTAGGGAAGAAAACCCTGGAAACAATGAGATTGCGCCGTTTATTACTGATTACCATTATCTAGATGTTGTTGAATCAATAGAGAAAAAGATTCTTAGTGACTTTAATTGCCAGGTTATTCATACATCTTCCGAGTATCAAACTAATAAGAGAATAAATTCGCCTACTAATAGGATTATAACTTCTATGTGTAGTCCTGAAAGGTTATTGTTTCTTATAAAATACGGTATTGCTTATGTGAAGATGGAAAGAGAAGTAGATGGTAAAATAGAGATTACTGACCAGAAGCATATTATGCGTTATCAGCAGATGTTTGCGTCACTTGCCATTAGAAAAAAGATAGGTGAAGGTATTAAGTCCGGAGTTATATGGCACACACAGGGAAGTGGTAAGACTGCGCTTTCGTATTACCTTACTTCTATTTTGACAGACTATTTATCTAAGCAGAATAAAGTTGCAAAGTTTTATTTTATAGTTGACAGACTAGATCTACTTGAACAAGCAACACAGGAATTTGAAGCGAGAGGATTAGAGGTTAGAACTGCAAGTACGCGTTCTGAACTTATGGAACAATTTAGAACTGCACAAGCACAGGAAGGTAGTAGTGGCAATCAAGAGATTACAGTTGTAAACATTCAAAGATTTGATGAAGATAAATCAAAAGTTAAGCTGCCTGAGTATGCCACTAATTTACAAAGAATATTTATTATTGATGAAGCACATAGAGGCTATAAGCCAGAGGGAAGCTTTTTGGGAAATCTGCTTAATGCAGATCCTAATTCTATTAAGATTGCATTGACCGGAACGCCATTGCTTAAGGATGAGCGAGAGTCTTGGAGGATTTTCGGTAACTATCTCCATACATATTATTATGATAAATCTATTCAAGATGGTTATACTTTAAAAATTATTAGAGAAGAGATTGAGACTGAATATAAGGAAAGGTTATCTGAGATTCAAGAGAAATTGGAGACTTTAGTGCAGAAGAAAGATGTTCCAAAGTCTCAGATAATAGAGCATGAAAACTATGTTAAGGAACTTGATAGATATATTATTAATGACTTAAACCGTTTTCGTATTTTAAGGGGAGATAATACACTTGGCGGTATGGTAATATGCGAAACAAGTGAGCAAGCCAGACGTCTATATGCGTATTTTGATGAAGTACAAAATGAAATGAATCAAGGGGTTGTTAAGCCTAAGTATTTGACTGCAGGATTGATTCTTCATGATAGTGATGATAAGGAAACTAGAAAGGCAATTATCACTGACTTTAAGAAGAATATGACTGTTGATATTTTGATTGTATTCAATATGCTTCTTACCGGTTTCGATGCACCAAGATTAAAGAGATTATACTTTGGCAGAAAACTAAAAGATCATAACTTATTGCAGGCCATTACGAGAGTTAATAGACCATATGGTGAGAATAAGTACGGTTATATTATTGATTTTGCTGATATAAAAGAGAATTTTGATGAAACGAATGAAGCGTATATGAAAGAACTTAATCGTTTTAATGATCCGCTTGAAACGGGAATATCAGATTTGCCAAGTACATTTGCACAGGTTATTGAAGATAAGGATTCTCTAATACATCAGATGAAGGAAGTAAGACAGTCTCTGTTTAACTATTCTACTGATAATGTTGAAGAATTTAGTATTGAACTGTCTTCCATAGAAGAGAAGCAAGAATTGTTGGATTTAAAGAAGGCTCTTATTTCTGCGAGAGACTGTTATAATATGGTTCGTACATTTGGTGATGACGATATCAAAGAGACATTTGAAAAGCTAAAGGTGGAAAAAGTGTCTGATATGATTCGTGAAGTTCAAAGAGCTATTGACAACTTGAATCAAAAAGAAGCTTTTGAAAACGCAGAGAGTCTTACAACGCTTATAAATGATGCTATGCAGGGCATAACATTTAACTTTACCAAAATGGGTGAAGAAGAAATGAGGATTATTGGTGGCGGTGAGGAACTACATGAAAAACTTAATAATACATTGAGAGAATTTAGTGAGAACATTGATCATGATGATCCGGAATATATAACATTATTAGAAGCATTTAGAAAACGATTTAAGGAACATGGTTTTAATGTTCAAAGCATTAATGAGTTTAATGAATACTCAAAGGCTTTGGATGAGTTCTTAAAGAAGCTAGAAGCACTTAAACATAAGAATAACAATCTTGTTAAGAAATATAACGGAGATATTAAGTTTGCTAGAATACATAAACGAATAAGAGAGGCGAATGAAGAACGCAGTAAACAAGGCGATAAGCCGTTAATACCTGGTTATGATGAAGATATAGTAGAAGTGCTTAATTCTATTAAGGCTGATGTGGATCAGAAAGTGTATGACAGAAATGATATACTTAAAAAGGATGAATATTTTGAAAAAACTGTAATGGTTGAAATAGTTGCTGGTATGGATAAATTGAATATTGAGCATTCTAGGGCGGATCGAAGGATGCTGACATATTGGATTATGTTGCAATATCTTTCTCAGTATAGAGAAGTTTATCCGGCTGCGTAGGAGGATTGTATGAATCAAGCAATAAAAGATAAAACGATAGAACTTATAGATGCTTTGAAATCAACATGTCTGACATATGGCATGGGAAATGATGGAAATGAGTATAAAATCATTACTCAAGTGTTTTTGTATAAATACTTGAACGATAAATTCGGATATGAATTGAAGAGTATTAGTGATGATATTGCTAACGCAGAAAAATGGGAAGAGGCATATTCAAGCATGTCAGAAGATGACAGGGAAGATTTGATGGATAGAATGAATCCGGATGTTCCCAGACTGAATCCCGAGCATCTTATATCTAATCTTTGGAATCAACAAGCAAAGGGTGACTTTGACTTAATATTTGATAGTACAATGGTTGATATTGCTGATAAGAACATGGGTATATTTGCGACACAGACCACTCAAAATACAACGATTCCACTTTTTGAGAAGCTGACACAATATGTTACGGATGATGCGCAAAGGGCTCCGTTTGCTAGAGCATTAGTAGATAAACTTGTTAATTTTTCTTTTGAAGAAGTATTTGAAGAACACTATGATTTCTTTGCATCAATTTTCGAGTATTTAATAAAGGATTATAATACAGCCGGAGGTGGGAAATACGCTGAGTATTATACACCTCATGCTATTGCAACAATTATGGCAAGACTATTGGTTGAGGAAAACGCAGATTTACATAGTATAGAGTGTTATGATCCTTCAGCAGGTACGGGAACATTATTGATGGCATTAGCCCATCAAATCGGTGAAGATAGATGTACAATATTCTCTCAAGATATTTCTCAACGAAGCAATAAGATGTTAAAGCTTAATCTTATATTGAATAGTTTAGTTGCTTCGTTAGACCATGCCATTCAAGGAGACACGCTTGTATCACCTTATCATAAAAGTGGTGATGGTACAGAATTAAAAAGATTTGATTATGTTGTATCAAATCCACCATTTAAGATGGACTTCTCAGATACAAGAGAAAAAATTGCAGCTCAACCTGCAAGATTCTGGGCAGGTGTACCGACAATTCCAAAGAAGAAAAAAGAGAGTATGGCTATATATACGTGCTTCATTCAGCATGTTATTAATTCTCTTAAAGATAATGGTAAAGGAGCAATTGTTATTCCTACAGGTTTTGTTACAGCAAAAACAGGAGTTGAAAGCAGAATATTAAAGCATATTGTTGATGAACATATAGTATATGGTTGTGTTAGTATGCCGTCTAATGTGTTTGCTAATACAGGTACCAATGTTTCGGTTTTATTCTTTGATAATTCAAGAACCACTGATAAAGTGGTATTGATAGATGCATCAAAGATGGGAGAAGAATATCAAGATGGTAAGAATAAAAAGCGCAGATTAAGGGATGAAGAAATAGATAAGATTGTTAATACATTCCAAAAGAAAGAGGCGATTGATGACTTTTCTGTTGCTGTATCGTATGAGGACATTATTGAAAAGAAATACTCCCTAGCCGCCGGACAATATTTTGAAGTAAAAATTGAGTATATAGAGATAACTGAAGAAGAGTTTAATGCAAAGATGCAAGAGTATTCTGAGGAGCTTAATAATTATTTTGAAGAGGGAAATAAACTTCAAAAAGAAATTATGGAACAGTTAAACAAAGTTAGGTTGGTAAAGTAAAGTGAAGTATAAGAAATTGAGTCAGCTAGCCAATATAGTGATAAGCAATGTTGACAAAAAATCTAGTGACAATGAAAAAAGCGTAAAACTCTGTAATTATGTTGATGTATATCGTAATTGGGCAATTACTTCTGGTATGGAGTCTGGCTTTATGGTTGCTACAGCGAAGGACAGGGAAATTGAAAAATATCAACTGCATAAGGGCGATGTATGTATTACGAAAGATAGCGAAACCAAGGATGATATAGGTATGTCAACTTATATTTCAGACAATATTGATAACTTGGTGCTAGGTTATCATTGTGCATTGATTTCTCCAGATGAAGAAGTATTAGATGGCAAGTATCTTAATGCCTTTTTACATACAGATTTTGTTCGTAGATTTTATGAATACAATGCTAGTGGAAGTGGACAGCGATATACTCTATCAATAGACGCGATTGGAGATATTCCTATTCCTGTTATATCTATTGATAAGCAAAAGAAGATAGGAAAAATATTCTCAGATATAGATAGAAAAATTGAGAATAATAATAATATAAATGATAATTTAGTCCAGTATACTAATGATTTATATGATTACTGGTTTACTCAATTTGATTATCCGGATACTAATGGTAAGCCATACAAATCATCTGGGGGCAAAATGACTCTATCCACCAGACTTGGCAAGTATATTCCAGAAGGTTGGAGTATAACTCCACTTGGAAATATCTCAAAAATGTGTACTGAATCGATTACTCCGCTTGCAGGTAATAAATATAAGCATTACAGCATTCCTGCATTCGATGATTCAAAGCTTCCTAAAATAGAAGATGGGGAGGTAATAGATAGCTCAAAATATCTTGTTCCAGCTAATGCTATTCTCGTTTCAAAGCTAAATCCTCAATTCAAAAGGATTTGGTTTGTAGCTGACTCAGATAATACCTGTATCTGTTCTACAGAGTTCTTGCCATTTTGCAGTGATGGTGTGCCTATTGAATATTTGTATGGTATTTTAAATAGTGCAGCTTTCCACAAGTATATGATTCAGTGCTCAAGCAGTTCAACGGGAAGTCGTAAACGGATGCCACCGGAACTATGTTTAACTTATAATGTTATTCTACCGCCGATGAATATTATGAAAGCGTATTCAAACAAGATAAAATCGGTATTAAAGTATATGTCGGACTTGTTGTATGAAAATGCATCATTAAAAACTACAAGAAATCAGCTATTACCTCTACTTATGTCAGGTCAAGCAGCTGTAGAAGACTGATATAAATTATCATTTATATGACTTGTTCAATACTCTCAGCAGTGGCGAGAGTAATATAGTAGAACCGCCACTGGTTATGTTCTCTCATTAAATTAGGAGGACATCAAAATGAAGGAAGTATTAGTAAGCGAAGTATTGAGGAGAATGATAAAAACACTTGATAACGAACAGCTTGAACTATTGGAAAGAACACTAAATGAATGTTTCAAAGCTTTTGACGTTGTATCTAAAGGTGAGTACGAGCAACGGGAATTAGATTATATTAGTTTGTTTATTTCGGCTAAGAGAATAGAAGGGCGATCAGAAAAAACACTCGTTTATTACAAAAATACGATTGATAAGATGCTGGAGAACGTTGATAAAAAGGTATCACAGATTACGACTGATGATTTGAGAGAATACCTTTCATGGTATCAGAAGCAGCATTTATCTGGGAAAGTAACAATAGATAATATAAGAAGGATTCTTTCTTCTTTTTTTGGATGGCTTGAAGATGAGGATTATATAGTAAAGAGTCCTGTTAGGCGAATTCATAAGATTAAAACCGGTAAGGTGATAAAGGACATCTATTCAGATGAAGATTTAGAAAAAATGCGTGATAACTGTATGGAAATAAGGGATACGGCAATAATTGATGTGCTTGCTTCTACGGGAATGAGAATCGGTGAAATGGTTCTTTTGAATAGAGATGATATTAATTTTGGTGAAAGAGAATGTGTCGTCCTTGGAAAAGGTGATAAAGAAAGGATTGTTTATTTTGATGCAAGGGCGAAGATTCATTTAAAGCAATACTTAGATAATCGACGGGATGATGACGAGGCACTCTTTGTTTCGCTTAAAGCACCATTTAAGAGAATGACCATCGGTGGTATTGAAAGTAGACTCCGTGAACTCGGTAATCGAATGGGAATACAGAAGGTACATCCACATAAATTTCGTCGAACTTTAGCTACTATGGCGATAGATAAGGGGATGCCTATAGAACAATTACAGCATTTGCTCGGGCATCAACGGATAGATACGACATTGCAATACGCTATGGTCAAGCAAAGCAATGTTAAATCTTCACATAGAAAATATATAGGGTAGGTATGATATGAAAAAATATGTTCTTAGAGATTTGATAGATGTAAAAAGAGGAATGTCTCTTAGTGGCGATTTTTATGCAACTGAGGGAGAACTAATCAGACTCACACTTGGAAATTTCAAGGAAGAGGGTGGCTTTAAGTTGAATACATCAAAGGATGACTTATACTTTACAGGACCAGTAAGGGAAGAGTTTATCTTGAAAGAAGGAGATATAATAACTCCACTTACGGAGCAAGTAGTTGGTTTGCTTGGTTCTACTGCACGTGTTCCTGAATCTGGCAAATATGTTCAAAGTGGGGATGTGGCGTTGATTAAATGTATATCTGAGGAAATAGATGATGGGTATTGCTATTATTTAATTTCCTCTAAGCTTGTTAGAAGACAGCTTAGTTTAGCTGCGCAGCAGACAAAAATAAGACATACTTCGCCTGAAAAGATAATGGATTGTGAAGTTTTTATACCTGAGATAAAGGAGCAGAGGAAGATAGCATATATTCTTGACAGTATAAACAGGAAAATAGAGTTGAACAATAAGATAAATGATAATTTATATCAGTCAGCAATGGTTACTTGACCGGACATGAGAAGTGGCAACAAGTAATCTCGAAGTCCCAGAAGATGCTTGTTCTCATTTTGACAGTCAGCGCATTGCTTCATTAATGGTTCTGCAATATTGCAAAAGGCCTCAACAACTGTCAGCGGAGGACATAATACTTTCAATGATGATATCGAATCCTTGGATACTTCCATAAAGGTAGTTCCAGCTCCCAAATGAAGTATTCTTGGAATCATATCCAAAAGCGTGAAATATATGTACGCCGAATCATATCCCTTATCCGGAACAACAGATTTAAAGCCTTGATTAGTACAAACTTCTGTTTCGGATATAGCAATATAACCGATAGGAGCGCGAGTACTTAATAAAACAGCTCCTGCTGGCATAAGAGTAGAAGAACTATTGTCGAGTCCTTCTTGTGAAATGTCACGCGCACCATGATTTATATAAATGTTTTTTTTATTTGCCGAGAGGTCATTCGGCGTAATCCAAGAAATGCCGTCATCAGTATAATACTCGGGATGTGCAGTAGAGGGCGTACCCCCACAAACGATGGTGCCAATATCTGCTAATTGCTTAATGCTCCAGTTACTAGGAATACGTCGCATGAGATAATTATCCCAGTGACATGTTACTTCAGATTCAGCGCTACCATGCTTGATGTTACACTGTATAAACCATTGATCATAAATAAGACGCAGTTGCTGTTGTAAATTATCATTTAATTGATTACTTCTGTTCTTTAGTTTGGAACGATAATAGTATGGTTTATTCGTTATAGAAATAGTAATAGTAGCAAGAAGAGTAGGTTGACGTGTTCAACAATATGGCACTAAACCTAAAAATAATACAAAGAGGTGAAAGAATATGCAAAAAATTGATAAGACCGATACTCTCAAGAAGATACTTTCGGGTAGAAGATTTACAGTTGATTATTTTCAAAGAGAATATAGATGGGGACAAAAACAAATAGAACAGATGATATCCGATTTTCAAGCAACTTTTGATGAATATTATGATCCTAATCATGATATTTCTGAGGTGGCAAATTATGGTTTTTACTATATGGGGTGTATAATTTGCACCGGAGGAGCTGTTAACAAGGTAATAGATGGTCAACAAAGACTAACGTCACTCTCATTACTCCTTATATATCTGAATAATTTACAAAAGAAGACCTCGAAATCAACGGATGAGCTTGTTAAGCTTGATGATCTTATTTTTGATAATCATTTTGGAAAAAAGACATTTAATATTGATGTGCCAGAAAGAGAGAAGTGTATGCACGCACTTTATAATGCTGATGAAAATTATGTTGCAGACAATGAAAGTGCTCAAAATATGCTTGAACGATATAGTGACATAGAAGAATGCTTTCCGGACGAGCTTAAAGATGAAGCACTTCCATTTTTTATATACTGGCTTATAGAACGTGTGCTTCTTTTGGAGATAGACACACCATCTGAGGATGAAGCGCATACAATCTTTTTGACTATGAATGATCGTGGACTGAGTCTTAACAGTGCAGAAATGATGAAGGCTTTCATTATCCAACAGGTAGCTGAGATAGATAGGATAACAGTAAATCATTGCTGGCAGGATAATATAAATCGTATTAAAAATGCATCTTCATATGATAGTAGTGGTGTTGTTAATACTGAAGATGTTGAATTTATATCTATTTGGTTGAGAGCTAAATATGCAAATACTCTTCGTGAAACAAAACGAGGAGCGAAAGATGAAGATTTTGAGCTTTTGGGTGACAAGTTTCATACATGGGTGCGGAATAATGCACATTCAGGAATGGGGTTGTTAAAGCCAAAAGATTATAAATCGTTGGTTACAAATGAGATGACACGCGTAACCGAATTATACTTACGGCTCAAAAAATATAGTAGCACGCTTACTTCTGGGTATGAGGAAGTTTTCTATAATGCAAACAGAGACCTCAATTATCAGCTTATGCTTGTAATATCTGCCGTCTGCAATGATGATGAAGATGATATTGTTGATAAAAAAATAAAAATGGTTTCAAAGTTTGTTGACATATTCGCATCTACGCGTATTTTCAACTATAAAAAAGTAAATTGGAATACGAACAAATATCTGTTGTTTAGGGTAATGAATGATATTAGGAATCAGGATTGTAAAAGAGTAGGAATGGTTCTCGTAAGAGCTTTACGAAGGATGGACGTACATCTTGATGGAATCACTAAATTGAGCCTTAATCAGTATACCGGAAGATATATGCTTCACATGTTAGCTAGATTCACTTCTTATATTAATTGCCTTATGGGAAACCCATCGCAGTTTGATATTTATGTGGATCGTAAGATGAAGGGGAATACGTATGATATAGAGCATATTTTACCGGACGACTACGATAGCTACAAAGATTTGTTTGATGATTATGATGATTTTCGTGAGAGTCGCCAGTATATTGGGAACTTGATAATACTTACAAGAGATAAGAATAGAAGTTATCAGGATATGAAGTATGATGAAAAAGTAAAAAACTATGCAGGCGATAACATTTTGGCACAGGCAATGGGAGACACAGCATATCATAACAATCCCAAATTCTTGCCTCTTTCTACAAGATATGGATTTCGTTCTATGCCTATATTTGACAAGGATTGTATTTTCGAAAGAGCTAATGTATATCTTCAGATGGCAATAGACATTTGGGATCCAAATGCTATTAAAGAACTTGCTGGTGGATGGAGTGATGGGGAAGAAAAAGATTTCTTCAAGAATACAAAAGCGCAAGAATTTACAATTTCTTATGCCGATAGGAGTTGGCCTGATGCTTTAAAGTATGGATTTTTATCAGCCAATATTGGTGGTAGTGGTCGATATCTTTATAATGTCCAAGTTGGAGATACTGTATATTGTCATATTGCGGGAAGTGGGTTTGTAGGAATTGGCGAATGTATATCAACTGCCGTGTTTATGAAAGACTTTATGATAACACAGGATGGTCAGAATATACTCATAGAAAATGTACAATGGGCTTCTGAAGAACAAAAGAATAAACTTGATAGAAATAAAGAGTTGTTTATAGGCGTAAAATGGAAGAAGTTTGTTGATAATCAAGATAAAGGCTATTGGGAAAAAGGATTAACAAGCGTTCCACTAGTGGCCTATACTCTTTCTGATAGAACTACATATAAGAAAGTTCAAGAGCATTTTGATTATTCCGAAGGAAACTGATAGTGAGAGGGGTAGATAATAAAAGAATTACTGATAATAATGCTTTCGCGAATAATTGAGAAATCTTATAGTGTGTTTTGGTGTGGTTTCGGCTGTCCTAATAATGGGACAGCCTTTCTGCTAAAATTGTACATGTAAAACAAATTAAGTACTTAACATGAGTTGTGAGAGGAGGTTTTATTATGTACGGAGCAATATTAGGTGATATGATTGGCGCACCTTATGAATTTGATAGAGGTAATAAAACTAAGGATTTTGAACTTTTTAATGATAAGGTTGGATTTACAGACGATACTGTAATGACTATTGCTGTTGCAGAAGCTTTAATGGATAGTGCCGGCAAGGATGACGTTGAAGTAAAGAAAGCATTAATAAATTCAATGCAAAAATGGGGAAGGAAGTATCCTAATGCCGGATATGGACAACGATTCTTTAGATGGCTTGGGAAAGAGAATCCTGAACCGTATAACAGTTGGGGGAATGGCTCTGCTATGCGTGTTTCATCAGTAGGATGGTTATGTGCTACAACGACTGAAACGAGAAAGTATGCCAGACTTACAGCTGAAGTAACGCATAATCATCCTGAAGGCATTAAAGGAGCAGAAGCAATAGCAACCGCTATAATTATGGCGAGAAATTGTGAGTCGAAAGAAGACATTAGGGATTGCATGATATATGAATTTGGTTATGACCTTAGCAGAACCTGTGATGAGATACGACCTGATTATCATCATGTAGAGTCTTGCCAAGAAACTGTTCCGGAGGCTATCACAGCGTTTCTTGAAGGAGAGAACTTTGAAGATGTTATCCGTACAGCTGTATCTCTTGGTGGTGATTGTGATACATTAACATGCATTGCCGGTAGCCTTGCTGAGGCGTATTACGGTGTGCCAGATGAGTTGAAAGAAGAATGTTGTAAGCGATTACCGATAGATATGCTGGATGTTCTCTTTAAATTTGATGCGTTGAAAGAGACATTATATTTAAGAACCGGTGAGATTGATGGCGATAATTTTAAATCGTATGGAGAAGATAGTATAAAGAGTGCTATTAACGCCTTTAAAAATGAAACATCGGACATAAACCTATTAAAGTTAATGGTTGTTCTTCGTAACAGTTACATTTGGATACCTTGTAACGCCATTATGAGTGATGTGGATTATAAGAATATCGAACAGACTGTTATGGATGCTGTAAATAGCGGAGATATAGACTCTTTAATAGGTCATGAGTTTTCTAATCAAGATCATGTGAGATTAGTGCCTGATATACTGCGGAGCGGTGATGAATACTTCTTTCCTGTATTTACGTCAGAAAAAGAGATGGGAGAGTACGGTGAGCAATTCTCTAAGGTTGAAAAGCATTTTTTGGAGGCAATAATGCTTACTAAGAACAATGAGACTGAGTTAAGAGGAATAGTTGTCAATGCCTTTTCGGATCCATTTGTTTTAGATAAAACAATGTTTGATATGTTTGGTGGAGGAAATAATTGTGGATGATAAAGAAATACTTCAAAATGCTTTTAATAACTCATACTCAAAGTTGAAAAGTGCTGTAAATGAGTATATTGTTAAAGATCATTCTATATATAATATTACGCAAATAAATGAGTGTCTTATTCTGACAATACATTTAATGATGGATTATATGGAGAGATTTTTTAAAGAAGATGACACGGTAAGAGCATATAAATATGTGAATAATAGCTTGAAACATAAAGGTGGAGCAATAATACATAGTGAATCGCGTGGTGGTTTTTCGTTCCCGATAGAGTTTCCTATGGAAATCGAAGATTTTAAGATAGTATGGAAACATCAGACTGCAGAAAGTAAATATAAAAAACAGATTAAAGCATATAATGATTTGTTGGCTGGAAAAGAAATTATTGAAACGATAGAACCAATAGCTGAGAAAATACGAGCAGGATATGAAGTTGAAAAATAGAAACAACTTAATATAAGTATGATATAATCTCCATATGAATGTATATAGAATCACCAAAATCGAAGAAGACGACTTCGGATGTGAAGATAGAATAGAAGGCTACAAGCCAAGGGTAATTGTCTATCTTAAGTCAGAAGACCATGAGACCAGCATTAAGCAAGTAGATCAGTATCTATACGATAATGACATTGATGTTGGCGACAAAGTAATAATAGGATCAACCGGATTATTGGAGAAAGTTTTATAATAGTCTGTTTGTCAACTTGAAAGTGAGCCACTTGTAAGGACTTATAATATTGCCCCCGGGGAGACGGGCGGGGGCACCTACGGACTCTTAGGGCTATCGCTTATGCGATAGCCCTTTTAGAGTCGCGTTGGGAGGGGTAGGAATGGTATAAACTACCCCCAATAACACATTTAATTAAAAATATTAAAAAATTGATTTTCCACTGTTGACTTTTAATACTCGTTTGGGTATAATACAAAAAATTGCTAGTCATAGTCTATATATGACTAAATAATTTTTATGGGGAGTTTACAACTTGATAAGACATAATAATTGATTATTACGATTCTAGTATTAGTCTAAAAGTTCAATCACCGCTACTAATATACAATACTTGACATATCTGATGAAAGCATAGTAGCTGTGTGAATTATCCAATGTAAAAAAGAAATAAAAGGTAATTAAAGAAATAAGCAAGGGTTTTGATTTGTACATGTTATAAGCACATATTGTGTGAGAGGGGAGGAGTTATGAATCAAAATGATCCAATTGTATGCCCTGTTTGTGAGAAGGGGAAGTTTTATGCTATTTCGCGTCCTACAGGAGTTATTTCAGTAAGATGTGATAAGTGTCATAAACCAGTGGAGATTAACTGGGATACGCATAAAGCTAACATTGGAAGCACAATCAAATACGCTAAGAATATTCGTTGACCGAGCATAGGAGCGACATTAGTCAGCTACCAACCAACCGGGACGGAATCTATTAAAGCATTCAGCTTTAGTAGGTTTCGTCCTTTTTTCTTTGTTCAAAGAAATTTTCCAATTTTTTTAATTTAAAATGTTTACTTTTACCCTCTCTAGTTTGTATAGGTGAGGGTTATTAAAGGAATACTAAGCACAAAAAGGAGGTGATTAGACTTTATAGTGGTGCATTTCTAGTTACAAAAATATAAAGACATCGATTAGAGGCTTCAGCTTATTTTCGAGCATTTTCAAAAAATTAAGATTTTTTACAAAAAAAGTAAAAAAACGCCCTCTGAGATTTCTATATATTGAAGGGGTAAATTTAAGACTATTGATAAAGGGAGGTGATTTTTAAGAAAGACTTAGATTTTTGCTAATTAAACATTTGTCGGAAAAGACAACACTAAGTGGCTTCAGCCCTAATAAAAAAAACGGGGTGATTGGGGTTTGATTTTCTGTTGTCTTTTTTATTATCGCATCTTCTCGTTTTGGAAAGGTGCGAAAAATGCAGTATGAAGAAATTTGTAGAAGGTTAATGAATTGTAGAAAGGGGGATCGTGTTCCGGGTAAAAATATCTTAGCTAAGAGAGAAGCAAACGGTAGCGTAGAGGTTATTGATAGGGAATTTGGCTATATAGGAGATGTCATCACAATCTATTCTGACGGAAGCGTTAAGTATGAGTATGACAATAGAAGCACTATATTTTCAATCACTCAGTTTTGGAGAATAAGAAAGGTTATTGATAAGAAGACAGGATTTCCAAGAGAAGAGTATATAACGGATCCAATGAATGATAGTGATTCATTATATAAGATTCCTTGCTGGGTATATGAAGTAATTGAATATGCTCAAAACCGTTGTGATAACAACAGAGGTACTAATCGCAGAATGTGCGGTGAGAACTACTGGGAAGATGATGAAGAACGCCTAAACGGGCAGGCTGATAACAAGGATTATATATCTGATGTTATTAACAAGATGTATGTATCGGACTTACTTAAGTGTCTTGATAGGGATGAACTTCTAGTAATCAGGCTTCGTATATGGAATGGCTTCATATTTGAAGAGATTACGGACATTATGAACTCATTTTATATAGCAGAGACTAGCGATAAGCGTATATCTCTTTCCGGAGTATATAAGATTTACAGAAGAGCCTTAGGCAAATTACAGAAAAAATGCGAAGAAGATGAAAAACTTTATTAGAAAAGTAAAAAAACGGTATCTGAGATTTCTATATATTGAGGTCAAATTATAAGTAAATGTGAAAGGAGAGAAAAACACATGAAGAAACAACACTTGATTTTATTATGTGGGGCAGTAGCAGTCTCATCTATAGGTCTTATGATTGCTGCTAATAAGTTAGGAGTTAAGACTGAATCTGGCTATATTACAAAAAACGATGAAGAAAGTGATGAGTACGCTGATTATGTCACCTATGAAGCTGATTTTAAGGATGGCTACAAGCTGTATTTTGATTACAAACCAGATCTTGGCAGTTCTAGCCTAACAGATTACTGCGGAATGAAAACAGTAAGCTTTTATCAGGGTTCTAATCTTGTAATGGTAACTCATACCCCAGCAAAGCTAAGAAATACCTCTAATGTACTTCGTACTGAGGAGGAATTTATTGATGCACACCCTGAAGCTGAGTTTTGTGATGCTTTACCTTATAGAAATGGCGATACCAAAGGATACGCATATTGGTATAAGGAAAAGATTGCCGGATGTAATCAGGGATATTACTTATTTGATGGAGACGATAGCTTCTTAATTGTGGTACATGGCAGTGGTAATGACTGGCCTTCGAATATTCAAAATGTACGTATTGTAAAGGAATAGGAGGGTGTCATGCAACAGAAGAAACCAAGCACAAATAAGGCAAAAAAGCCTGTAAAAAGACCGGTAAATCAGAGAGAGGTAATAGGAAAAACAACAGATAGGTCAAGAGATCGCCCTATTAAAGAAATGCCACAAAAGCCCAGAAAGACTAGGCAAGAGCAAACAAAGAAGGAAGAAAAGAAGAAGCGAAACACATTGCTATATGTAATCATTGTCGTTCTTGTAGTAATTATTGCAATTCTGCTGTTTAGAGCCTGTCAGGACAAGGATAAGGTAAAGACTGAATACGAGGATACAGTATCTATGTCATACGAGCCTAATGCTGATATAGAGGTAGATGAAACAAGACTCAACTTGGCAATTATGCCGGATTACGTGGTTACAAAGTCAAAGCCCAACATGTTAGTGCCTTATCCTGAGCAGAATGCTTATGACATTGATTTAACATTTTGTGATCCGATGACAGACGAGATTTTATATCAGTCTAAGCTTATAGCACCGGGCTCTATCATATCAGTCCCTGCATATAACTTCGTAGATGATGGCACATATCCGTACAGGGTAGAGGTTAGAGCATTTGATAGAACAACACATGAATTAGTAGATGAATCAGTAGCAATGGAAGCAAATATAACTAAGAAGTAGGAGGAAATCAGATGAATAGCAAAATCAAAGCACTTAAGGCAAAAACAATACCTTTGGCACTTTGCGGTGCAATGCTACTTGGAGGTAGCCCAATGATAGTAAAAGCCGCAGATACAACAGATGTTACGATTCGACCGGCAGGTGAATCAAGCCAGAACGTCACAGCCACATTTACGATTGATAATGACACTTTGGTTGACTTAGGATATGGAGCTATTGCAAGCATCCCTATAACTGTACCACTCTCATATAACTCATCAGATAAGGCATTTGAAGGGGAGAGGCAGGTATATTGTGCCGGAGTTATAGGTGATGGCAAGAAGGTTACTGTAAATGTGGACACCATAAGTACAGACCTTGGAAAGATTGTAGATGATCAGAATAATGAGTACAACGTATCAACAGCAGAGGGCTTTGCGGTTAATCTTTCAAGAACCGAGTGGAGTCAATCAGAGATGGCAAGTAACCTTGCTAAGAAGAATGCAGGTAACTTTGACAACATGATTGCCAGTACCTTATCTGTAACAATCCCGGGACGAGGCTTTGTACCTAAGGTTACAGGTTCATTTGAGAGTAAGATACCACTTCTTATTAGACAAGTAACTGTATAAGAAAAAGATAAAGAAAGGTATTAGTTATGAGAAAACTAGCCAAACGCTTGCTCCTTTCTATATCCGGTCTTTGTGCAGTGGGAGGGCTTCTTGCCCTCCCTGCCGAGCCGGTTTTGGCAGCAAGTGATGAAATGGAAATAACAATAGAAGCAAGCATACCATTATCACTTGATGTAAGTGACAGAACAAATCCGGTCTTTAGAGGGGCCGGAAACATATTTATGACAACAGAAGATGCATCTTCGCATCAATTCGTAGCAGTATCCTTGCCTGATGAATTAACAATGATAGCACCTGATGGGGAGTGCAATGCACCGGAAGGCTCATATGTTAATTACGAAGGCTCAATGAATGCAAGAAAAGGATATGTAAATTATCAAGCTAAGAACGCTCTTAACGGGATGACAGTAAATGATATCTCTATGGGAAATATAGAGGTAGTTATTCCTGTTACAGCAGAACTCTTAGCACACGGACAAGGAAATTACTCCGTAAGTATTCCAATTACATTTAAGGCTAGAGAAGCTTACGGTTCATATAGTAGCAACTTAGATTTCACACCTTGGGATGAACTTATTTCAAATGGAACACTGAAAGTTTCATCAAATATGATAACAGCTATAACCAAGCAAGATGAAATCTTAGAGATTGACCCATCTATTACAGGGATTACTTACGACGCATTTAAAAAAGTGCCATATAAGGAGGTGTATGTACCGGCATCAGTTAATAATGCGACAACAGCGTTTGAATATAGTCAAGTAGAAACAATCTATTTTGGCGAAGGAATGACAGAAATTCCTGCAAGTATAGCAAGGAACGCTACCAATCTTAAGAAAGTAGTACTTCCTGCGTCAGCAACAACCGTGGGAAACAGAGCATTTGAAGGGTGTGAAAAGCTATCTGACATAAACCTAAGTCAGCTAACAACACTGAAATACAGTTGTTTCAAGAACTGTAAAGGGATAACAGAATATACTCTTAGTCCCGGAACAACAGTAGCAGCCACCTATAGCATCTCTGACTCACCATTTTATGGATCAGGTCTAACTAAGGTAGATGTCTTAGAAGGTAACACAACAGTACCACAGTATATGTTCTGTTGCTGTGACAACTTATCGGAAGTAAATCTTCCGACCACCCTTACTACTATGGGACAGAGCTGTTTTGCCAATGTACCTAGCCTTAAGGAGATAACAATTAAGTCAGAGCTTACCATTACAGGTTCAAGCACAGCGTTAAGCCCATTTAAGAATACTGGCTTAGAAAGGATTACATTTGTGGATGGCATTACTAAAGTACCACAAAAGCTCTTTAGAGAAGGATGCAGCAATGTAACAGAGATTAACCTACCAAGCAGTATTACTAAGATTGATACGGATGCCTTTTACGGATGTAGTTCATTATCTAATCTTAATCTTCCTGGAAGCGTTGAAGTTATTGAGTATAACGCATTTTACGGAGCAACATCACTTAATGAACTTAACATCAATTCATCATGGTATAAGCACGGCTCTAACCTGATATCGCCGTTTAACGGAAGTGCGATTACAGATGTATATGTAAGAGACGGATTAACAAGTCTTAACAGAATGGAACTAGCCGGTAGCAGTGATGGTATAACACTTCACCTACCTACATCAGTTACAAGTATAGATTCATACGCTTTTGAAAAAGGAGAGACATATAGCGTTATATATGACGGAACAGAAGCAGAGTATGCGTTAATTACGAAAGGAGTGACATTTACACCAACAGAAGTGAAATGCATAGATACGATGCTTAATGCATCAATGATAAGCACAGAAGGGGGAGATATAGAGAGTCTGATAACAGAATTTATTGATGAGAATAATGAGGAAAATAAAGAAGATATAGCAGATGAAGTAATAACAGAAGAGGAGGATATTGAAGAAGCAGAACAGGAAAACACAGAAATTACAGATGACGGACAGGAGGAATTAGATCAAGCAGATATATTAGATATTACTGGGGATGATTCATTACAGAATACTGAACCGGAGATGACTTTGAATAATGACTTAGATGCAAGTGACGCATCAATAACAGAAAACACAACCGTAGATTCTATAGAAGCGGAGGTAAATGACAATGGCTGATGATGTTAATGATAAAACAATAGCACTCGCTATTACTACAGAACGTGTAACAACGCATGTATTATACGATGCATTAAAGCAGTTACTAATTAGCCAGAGAAGAAATAAGAAGCAGCAGAATAAACCTAAGATGTTATCAAAGGGCAAACACACTATGAAGGAGATGAAAAAGGAAAATACAGAGCTTACATCCATTAAGATCACCGAGGGTAACATCAAGTCCTTTGAAAAGTATGCGAGAAAATATCATGTAGCATACTCGCTTAAGAAGGATAAAAGTGCTGATAAGCCTAAGTATTATGTGTTTTTCAGGGCTAAGGATGTTGATTCTATGCAAGCTGCTTTTAAGGAGTTTTGTGCATCGGTTAAAAAAGCAAAGGATAAACCAACACTTAAGGAGGAGATTAAGAACAAATCAAAGGTTGTAGAAAATGTTAAACAGGTAGCCAAAGTAAAGAATATGAAGCAGGAGATGGCACGGTGAGTAAGAAAAAGATAATTATAATGGCAATTCCTTATGTCATTGTATTCTACCTTGCTAACAAGCTCTATTGGCTCTTTCGAATCATGCAGGTATCTACGCATTTAAGTAGGTTCATGTACTATCTACAAAATATACATTTAGCATTCAATAATCCATTTCCAAGCTGGGAGATTAAGGACATACTAGCCGGTCTAATTGCAGGGGTAGGTTTATTTTTGATACTCAAATATAAGAAAAACCATGAGAAGAAGTTTAGGCAGGGGCAGGAGTATGGCTCTGCAAAGTGGGGCGTATCAAAAGACATTAAGCCATATATGAATCCTGAGTTTGAAAATAACATTCTACTCACTAAGACTGAGCGAATAACACTTAATTCACGACCTACTAATCCTAAGTATGCAAGGAATAAGAACGTTCTTGTAATAGGTGGTTCCGGCAGTGGTAAGACAAGGTTTTATGTAAAGACTAACTTAATGCAGATGCATTCGTCTTATGTAGTAACGGATCCAAAGGGCACTGTGCTAACAGAGTGCGGAACTATGCTTGTTAATCACGGATATCGGATTAAAGTGCTTAACACTATTAACTTTACTAAGTCTATGCACTATAACCCATTTTCATATATTCATAGCGAAAAAGACATCTTGAAGCTTGTAAATACGCTTATTGCTAATACCAAGGGTGAAGGAGATAAGGCAGAAGAGGACTTCTGGGTAAAGGCAGAAAAGCTCTATTATTCAGCACTTATAGCATACATTCACTATGAATTATCAGAGGAAGATCAAAACTTTGCATCGCTTCTTGATTTAATCGAGCTTTCAGAGACAAGCGAGACAGATGCGAACTTCAAAAATGATGTAGATAGGATATTTGACGCATTAGAGAAGGATAAGCCTAATTGCTTTGCTGTAAGACAGTATAGGAAATATAAGCTTGCTGCAGGAAAGACAGCAAGATCCATACTTATATCTTGTGGGGCAAGACTGGCACCGTTTGATATAGCAGAACTTAGAGAAATCATGAGCTACGACGAATTAGAGCTGGATACCTTAGGAGATGTTAAATCAGCCTTATTTATCATCACATCTGATACGGATAGCACATTTGACTTTATAACAGCTCTTTGTGTCTCACAGATGATGAATGAGCTATGTACCAAGGCAGATGATGAGTATAATGGTGAGCTTCCGGTACATGTAAGATGCCTTTTCGATGAGTTTGCCAATATCAAAATACCCGATATGCAACGTCTTATTGCAGTAATTAGGTCAAGAGAGATATCGGCATCCTTGATACTTCAGAGTAAAAGTCAACTTAAAGCCAATTATAAGAGCAGTGCAGAAACTATTGAGGGAAACTGTGATAGTTATTTATTCCTTGGTGGCAAGGAAAAAGAAACACTCAAGGACTTAGCAGAGCTTCTTGGCAGGGAAACTATTGATCTATATAACATCACTGATACAAGGGGCAACAATCCGACAGTAGGTACTAATTACATAAAAACCGGTAAGGAGCTTATGAGTAAGGATGAGCTTGCTGTTATGGATGGCGGTAAATGTATCTTATCAATTAGAGGTGTAAGACCATTTCTGTCTGATAAATACGATATCAAAAAGCATCCAAGATACACGGAATTATCTGACTATAACAAGAAGAATGCTTTTGATATAAGGAAATACTTAGATAGCAAGTTAAGGCTTAAAGAGGATGATACATTCATCGTCTATGAAGCAAAATAAACGAAAAAGGAGGATTAGTTATGGGATTTTTCGGTTCATCAATCAATGTATTACAGACACTTGTAATAGCACTTGGGGCAGGCCTTGCTGCTTGGGGCGTTATTAACCTGCTTGAAGGGTATGGTAATGACAATCCCGGTGCCAAATCACAAGGAATTAAGCAACTTATGGCAGGCGGTGGAGTTATTCTAATCGGTATAAACCTTATCCCTGCACTTAGTGGACTACTAGGATAAACGGAGGATTTTTTCTATGCTCGATAGTTTATTTGATGCCATAGAAGAGTGGATTAGAGAAGTCTTATCCGGAATGATCTTAGAGAACCTAAGCACGATGTATACGGATGTCAATGAGAAGACAGGTGCTATTGCGGCTGAGGTAGGAAAGACTCCATCAGGTTGGAACGGCAACATTTACAGTCTGATACATAATCTATCAGATTCAGTAATGCTTCCAATAGCAAGTATGGTAATTACATTTGTCTTATGCTACGAGCTTATTTCAATGCTGACAGAAAAGAACAACATGCAAGACATAGATACATGGATGTTCTTTAAATATATCTTTAAGATGGCAATCGCAGTATTCGTTGTAAGCCACACATTTGACATAGTAATGGCAATCTTTGATGTAGGTCAGTATATAGTCTCATCTGCAGCATCTGTTATCTCAGGTGACACCACGATTAACATCATGAAGATGCAAAATCAGATGGTAGAGGACTTAAAGACTATGGAAATGGGAGAAATGTTCTCCCTAGCACTAGAGACCTTCTTAGTTAGCTTTTGTCTAAAGATTCTGTCAGTTCTAATAACCGTTGTTCTATATGTTCGTATGGTAGAGATGTACCTTTATATAAGCGTATCTCCCATAACATTTGCAACATTCGGAAATAAGGAATGGGGACAAATCGGACAAAACTATGTAAGAGGCCTTCTAGCACTTGCATTCCAAGGCTTTTTCATAATCGTATGCGTTGGAATTTATGCAGTACTTGTATCTACAATCCAGATTTCGGATGACATCCATTCAGCACTCTTTGGAGTAATGGCATATACGGTAGTATTAGCATTTTCACTGCTAAGAACAGGAAGCCTGGCAAAATCGGTATTCTCAGCACATTAGGGAGGAGGGGTTATGGCATATGTAACGGTCCCAAAGGATCTGAAAAAAGTAAAAAACAAAGTCGCACTAAATCTCACACTTCGACAAATAGTGTGCTTTGCAATAGCAGGAGTAATAGGTATTCCGTTTTACTTTCTTGTAAGGGATAAGATTGGAACATCAACAACAATGATAATAACAGTCCTAATCATGCTTCCGGCATTTTTATTTGCTATGTATGAAAAGGACGGACAACCCTTAGAGAAAGTACTTAAAAACTTAATAAATGTAAATTTCTTAAAGCCTCATGTCAGAAAAAAGGCGAAAGTCGGTACATGGGAGATAGACAGAGAATATAGAGACAGAAAGGATGTATCAGTGCAGGAGACTATTCCCTATAAGGAAATGTCAACAGACGGCATTATACGAATAAAGGACGGCTCTTATTCTAAGATGATTAGATTCCATGATGTAAGCTATACGCTTGCAGGAAAGGAAGAACAAGAAGCAATCTTTGAGTATTGGTGTGAGTTTCTAAATTACTTTGATTCTAATGTTCCTTTTGAGATTACATTCAGAA
>ODAI011313252.1_pt1 | contig 24893 bp, 26 predicted proteins | sample 1539321 | NCBI WGS metagenome assembly ODAI01 (sample SAMN02144231, study PRJEB22623) | gut metagenome | biome: sheep rumen | host: Ovis aries | place: New Zealand
AAATTTAATTTCTGCTTCAACAGCGGAAAGGGATGAATGGGAAAATGTTTATAAATATGCATCACAAACTGCAAAAGCAGAGGGTTTTGACGATATATCAAAATTATTTTATAATATCGGTGAAATAGAAAAGCGTCACGCCCATAGATTCTTAGTACTGGCTGAGGATATTAAAAATAAAACACTATATGCAAAAAGCGAAGTTGCACAGTGGATTTGCTCAAAATGCGGTCATACACATATAGGAAAAGAAGCACCATGTAAATGTCCGGTTTGTGATCACGAACAAAGTTATTTTAAGCTTTTCTCGGAAAAATGTATATAAAAAACGCCTGCAATATTGCAGGCGTTTTTTTACTATTTATAAATTTAGCTTAGTGCTAATAATGATTTTACTGAACGTGCATTTTCTTTTACTGTTTCATCTGAATGCATGTTTATAGTATCTTCTAAAATCTTTATAACTTCTGTTTTGTCTTTTAGGGATAAGATTTCATTAATGGTGCTCATTGCAACTGCAGGTGAAAGGTCATTTATACCTTTGCCCTGATTGATAATAACAACTTTTAATGAGTCATGAACATTCTTTTTAACCAATGCGCGTGAAGTATATTCTCTCACTTCGTTATCAGGAGAATTTGTTCCTAACTCTTCCAATACTTCAATAGAAGAATGATCTTGATGAGCAGCTAATGCATCAATTATTTCTGCAACATTTTTATTCATTACGCTACCCTCACTTCCATTTTATTTGTTGAATCAATAGCTATTTCTTTTGCACCTGTTAATTCAATTTCTTTTTCCCATAATTGTCTTAATTCTGCAACAGACATATCTGATGAGATTTTATTATGTCCGATATTTTTAAGATTTATTCTATTTATTAATGATGCCCATTTATCTGATAAACCAAGATTTAATTCTGTTACATCCTTATTTAAGAATGATATGCTGTCTGTAATATTCTTACCGATAGCAGACATTGAATCACTTATACCTTTTCCGATATCGTAATTAAGCGCATTTATTATACCTTTACCAACGTCATAATTCAATGCGTTATGGATACCTTCACTAAGATTATCTAAACCTGCAATTTTAACTTCAGTATTTTTTGCGTATGTCCAAGCGCTTGTAATACCTTCTCTAACTCTGTTTACAAAATTTACAATTGGTTCTGTAATGCTGTTACGTAGTTTTGTAATACTTCCGATAACTGATGATGTAATCAATTTCATCTTACTAATTTTTTGAGGTTCGAATCCTTCAAAAACATCAGCAAATTGCAGAGTATTACCTTCAAAGTTAGAATACTTGAATGGGTTTGTGTCTGATTTGCGAGTTGTTTTGAACGGATTAGCAATTTTACGGCCCAGATTTAGCTCTACTTTGTTAATGTTTGCCATTATACTATCCTTTCTTTTTCCTTTTATTAGATAACTTAACTTTCTTACAATACCAATATTTTATGTAAAATAAATCATTAGAATAGAGGATATATTTTGAAATTAAGCTACAACTAAAGTTGGAAATATTTTAATAAAAATTTAGCGGTGTATAATAAATATGTAGAGTTTTAGAAAATAGGTATTATGAAACGAAAAATTAGTATACTTGGATCTACCGGATCTATTGGAAGACAAGCATTAGAGGTTATAGATAAATTAAAAGATAAATTTGAAATAGTTGCTCTTACAGCAGGCAATAATATTGATTTATTAAATGAACAGATAAAGATATTTAAACCGAAGTATGCATACGCATCAGACATTAACTTAATTAAAGGTGCTAAACCGCTGTCTTTAGACGAGATTTGTTCAAATAAAGAAAATGATATTATATTAGTTGCTGTTTCAGGTAAAGTAGGACTTAGACCTACAATAACAGCTATAAAGAATGGAATTGATATTGCACTTGCAAATAAAGAAACATTAGTAATGGCAGGCGATATAGTAATGGCAATGGCAAAGGAAAATGGTGTTAATATAATACCTGTTGATAGTGAACATTGTGCCATACATCAATGTATTAAAGATATTTCACAGGTTGAAAATTTGATTATTACAGCTTCTGGTGGACCATTCCTTAAAAAATCAGTTGAAGAAATGAAAAATGCAACCGTCGAACAAGCCTTGGCTCATCCAAGATGGAATATGGGTAAAAAAATTACTGTTGATAGTGCAACATTAATGAATAAAGGTTTAGAGGTAATCGAAGCACATCATTTATTTAATATGCAATATGATAAAATTAATGTTGTAGTACATCCGCAAAGTATTATTCATTCTGCAATTGAGTATGTCGACGGTAGTGTTATAGCACAGTTGGGACTTCCGAGTATGCATATACCGATTCAATATGCAATTACTTATCCTGAACGTTATGAAGGAATAAAGTCAAAGAGTTTCAGTTTCTCTGAGATTGCAAGGCTTGATTTTGAAGAACCTGATTGGAACAAATTCAAAGCTCTCAATTTGGCATATAATGCCGGAAAAATAGGCGGTTCAGCACCTGTATGTTTGAATGCAGCTAACGAGGAGGCGGTTTTTGAATTTCTTCAGGGAAAAATAAAACTGTTTGACATCATTAATGCCGTAGAGTATTTAATGTCAAAACATGAATTAATTAAAAATCCTAATATCGATGAAATCTTTGATATAGACAAAGAAATCAGACTAAAGACAAAAGAATATTTAAAATTATTACCTGTATAAAAAAGAAAGCAGATAAATATATTCTATCCGCTTCTTTTTTTATTTTTTTAATTATGCTTCAATTGTCAAACCTTCGTTTTCGGTTGCGACTTCAAGCAGTCTGTATGATAAATAAGCACCTAAAGCAACAGCTTTAAGATCTATACTTTCATCATGTTTAGCAACTTCCAGTATTGCAGAATTAATTTCAGGGTTTTCTTCTTTCAGATATTGAACCATATTTTTTCTCCAAGATTGTACATCCTGAAATGCTTCAGTATAAATTTCCGTTGAAATATCTTCTGTTATAATTGGCAGCATCTCTTTCTCCTTTTAAATTATATATCCTATTATATAATATTATTGCTATTTATACAATACTTAATATAGTATGCTCATATATTAGTAAATATATAAATAAAAATTTAATAAAATTTTATATAAAATGTAACAATTTTGTAACATATTGTCTTAATAAAGCAATTTTTCTGAAAGAAATGTTTTTATGTATATAAGGGAAAAGATAAGTAAAATAAGATAAGTAAATATAAGAAATGGAGAATTAAAGATGGCTGTTGGGGCAAGGGACTACATCGACAAATTGTTGGTGAAAAAATATGCAGATGAGAAAGTGGATAACCATGAAGGTATAGAATCTATGGTTGACCCTAAAAAAATGTTAGAAGCAATGAATGATGTTGCAAATATTCAAAAAAATATGTTTATTCTATCGCAAAGACTGCAAGCAACTTGTTATGCAATAAATGCAAAAGCAAGATATAAGACTAAAGAAAGTGCATAAAATTTTACATTCAAGATGATAAGGTGGTAAAACAAAAGATCGGAAGATTTCCGGTCTTTTTGTTTTTATATACTGTCAACAACTACTTTATGCAATCCTTTGGGGTGATCAACATTGCGTTTAAGTTTTAAGGCAATCTCCAATGCAATTTGCTGGCATATTATAACATCCGCGAACATTTGTTGAATTTCATTTTCGCATTCTACATAAAGATGGTAGTCAGGTTTAAGTCTGTCATCAGTCGGACCTATTATTGCCAGTTTTGGGTTGTAATCCAGTTTAATCTTATTTAAATTAGAAACCGAACGTTCAGAGATTTTGTTTACGGCTATATATATAAGTGTAGATTTATTATTTAGGACTGCTACGTGTCCGTGCATGAATTCTCCTAAAATTGCCGCGCTTATGTTTTTATAAGAAGTTTCTTTAGTTTTTAGAGCAGCTTCTTTTGCTAATGAATATGAAATTCCGTCTGCAGTTATTATAATATTGTTTTCTTTAGCCATACGTGCGGCAAATGATTTTATTTCATCTCTTTTGGCTAAAGCCCGTTCTATAATTATAGGAAGATGAATAAGAGATTCTTTGTATTCTTTGGTTGCTTCACTACCATGAACATTTTCGACAAGTTTTAGTGATATTAAAATTAAACAAAGCATTTGTGAAGTAAATGATTTAGTGGCAGCGATTCCATTTTCAACACCTGCATAGCATGCAACTTTGTAATCACACATATTCCATATAGTCGAATTCTCTTTATTTGTGATACATAAAGTTTTTAAAGATGTAGAAGATTTAACTTTTTCAACGGATTTTATAGTGTCACTTGTTTCCCCTGATTGAGTAATAAAAATATAAAGGGTATTTTCATCATGCGGAATTACACTTTTTAGCAGAAATTCACTAGAATATATTGCTCGAGATTCAATTCCTGAAAACTTTTCTAACAGATCTACCGCAAATCTTGCACAATGATAGGATGATCCGCTTGCTACGAGGACAATTTTCCTTATGTTCTGAGGTAAATCAATCTTAATATCACCGCTTTGCGGATTTATATATTTCATTAAAATATAAGGAATTATTTTTTTCTGTTCAATAATCTCCAGCTCCATGTTAGTTTGAATTTTTTTTCCGAACATAATTACTCTCTCTTTTTCTTATATGTAGATTTTAACATAGATTACAAAATAAAATCCAGAATTTTACATAAGTGCATATTTATTTAAGTAAAGGATGTTTTTTTATATTTTCAATAATTCTTTGTACCATATCCTGAGGCATAAACATTTTCTGTGCACCAAATTGACCCGTATATATTTGCTCTCCTTTTTGCAAATGCTTAACAATACCTTCGAGATACTTATTAATTGTTTCGTCTATATAGCGTTTCCCTCTTTTATAATGCTGTATTAATGTTCCCATAGCAGCTTCTGACTCTATATGCGGGTGTAATATTTGTCTTTTTAAGCAATGTTCGACTTCTATTTGATCCGCGATATGACCAAATCCGGAATAAAGTTCAGGATTTTGGTTTTTAATATACATTACATAGCAGCCATCTTTGGTATCTTGTAAATCCACGTATCCAACAGGAATTTTATTATCTTTTACCTGATATCTGGTAAACATTCCATAATCTTTAGGAGTAAACTTTTTTGATTCGATTTGTACTGGAATATTTGTTTGTAAAAGTTTTGAATATATCATAATTAATTAAAAACTCAAAAAAAATAAATTTTGCTATTATAAATAAGGCGGGATATTTGACCCGCCTTTTAAATTTATTTATATATTAGCAAGTTGTTTATAGTAATCGTGTGCTTGTTCAAACTTGTAAGCAAAATTAAATAATTCTGCTTCCTTAAGTTGCGGAGCCATGATTTGCAGCCCAATCGGCATACCATCTTTATCGAATCCGGCAGGAACAGATATAGCAGGAATTCCTGACAGGTTTGCACCTATAGTTGCAATATCTGTCAAATACATTGAGAGAGGATCTTCAGTTTTAGAACCCAAATCAAATGCTGTATTCGGACAAGTCGGAGCAATTAATACGTTTACTTGTTCAAACGCTTTCAAAAAGTCCTCATGAACAACCCTCCTCATTTGCAAGGCTTTTTTATAGTATGCATCGTAGTATCCTGAGCTCAAAGCATAAGTACCTAACATTATACGTCTTTTAACTTCGGGACCAAAACCTTCAGCTCTGGTTTTACAATACATTTCAAGCAAGTTTTTTGCATCAGAAGTTCTGTGTCCGTATCTTACGCCGTCAAATCTTGCAAGGTTTGAGCTGCATTCTGCTGTCGCAAGAATGTAGTATATACCTATTGAATGCTTAATATTTGGAAGCGATATTTCTACAATTTCTGCTCCTTGAGCTTTATATGTGTCTACTGCATTTTGAATAGCTTTTGATACATCTTCAGATAAACCTTCTCCAATAAGTTCTTTGACAACGCCGACTTTTAAACCTTTAATATCGTTGTTAAGAGTATTTCTATAGTTTTCAACAGGCAAGTTTAAAGAAGTCGAGTCATGGTAATCATATCCTGATATTACTTCTAAAAGAGCCGCAGCATCTTCAACGGTTCTTGCAAAAGGTCCTATTTGATCAAGAGACGATGCAAATGCTATTAAACCATACCTTGAGACTTTTCCGTATGTAGGTTTCATCCCTACAATCCCGCAGAAACTTGCAGGAAGACGAATGCTTCCGCCGGTGTCGGAACCAAGAGCTAATGCTGATTCGCAAGATGCAACAGAAGCAGCAGAACCGCCTGATGAACCTCCCGGAACTTTATTTAAATTCCATGGGTTATGAACTTTCTTGAATGCAGAGTTTTCATTAGATGAACCCATTGCAAATTCATCTAAATTTGCTTTACCGACAATAGGAATCAAGTTATCCAAAAGTTTTTGTGTTGCAGTTGCGTTATAAGGTGATACAAAATTTTCTAAAATTTTACTTGAAGCAGTTGTCTTTGAACCGATTAAATTCATATTATCTTTTAATGCTAAAGGTACTCCTGCAAGAAGAGGTAACTCTTCTCCTTTAGCAACTTTTTCGTCAACTTTTTTTGCTGTTTCAAGAGCGGTATCCTCTGTTAAAGAATTAAATGCACCAAGTTTTTCATCAATAGATTTAATTCTTTCAATAGATGCCTTTGTTAGTTCAACTGCTGAAACTTCTTTATTTTTAATTGCTTTTGCTTGTTCTACAGCACTTTTTTTCAATAATTCTAGCATATCTTCTCCTTAGGGTCTTATCCTCGAATCCCTCTTAACAAAATTATAACAGAAACAGGGGTAAATAAAATAAAAAAGCATGAAATACTATAAATAGTTTGCGGAAAAACTCAAAAATTTGTTAAATTTGGGTTTTTCCGCACCATCTAATCGTAAATTTTTGTAAAGGAAAATATTAAAAGAAGCAATTATTTTTATTCACAAGTTTTACAGTATGCAAAGGAGTGATTTCTGTATGGCTGTAACAACAACGATATCAAAACCATTAGAAAACGGTTATGTTCAAGTAGATGCGAAATATAAAGGTGGTTATGGCAGATATTATAAAGTTCCTAAAAATTCAGCAAAATTCTTTGCCGAAAAATTTAAAGACCATGATAAAAAAATGAATTTATATTCTAATATAGGTTTTGCAGTTGCGATTCTTACAGGTGCTTTTGGAGCAGCATACCTTACAAGAAAAATGCAAAGCCGTTTAAAGCAGTTTTTAATCGAAACAGCTTCTGCTGTAGGTCTTGCTACGCTTACATCTCTGGGTATAAATCAATACGCTCAAAAAGAAGAAGAAAATATTTTGAAAAAATACAACGCAAAAGAAATCTTTTATAAAGCATAATAAGTTCTCTCGTGCTAAACTTTATGATACCTTTACCAACGAGTTTTTTCTACAAAAGATTTAACAGCTTCTGTTATATCTGCAGGAGTGTCCAGAGTTGTATTATCCTCTTTATCATCTGTTTGTTGCAGGGAAAAGACTTCTTTTATTTTATTATATATACTTAGTACTGCAAATAAAAACAGAGAAGTTCCCGCTACACAAAACATTGCAATGATGAACTTTTTTGCCAGCTTTTTTTTACTCACCGGTTCTTTATATGGTTTTACATCTGATTGAAAAGTATCCTCAGAGAGAATACTTTTCGAATCTTCTACAATTGGTTCTTGTTCTGTTACAATTTCCAAATTATTTTGATTTTGAGCTTCATCTTTGTATTCATTCTGAATTTCTTCAGAGAAAACAGGAAGCGCAAGAGAACACATTATAAGTATCGTAAAAAATTTTTGCATATTATTCTGCATTTCCTCCGACAGCTTCACCTGCTTTTTTATTGCCGGCCTTGCTTCCTCGTTTCTGAGAATTTCGATTTGGTCTTCTTGAACGTTTTGGAGCCGGTTTCTTTTCTTTTATATCCTGTCTTAGCTCTGCTGTTTCAGAATTCTCAACCGATACATCGACTACTTCTGTCTTTTTATCATCAATAACAACTGTTTTTTCATCAATAACAGGCGAAATCACAGCATCTTCATTCAATACTGTTTGTGCAATTTGTTCGTTTGTTTGAACATCAGATTCTTGTATTTTCTTTCTTCCTCTGCCTTTGGCTTTAGAAGATTTTGTTTTCTTTTCTTCTTTTATTTCTTGAACTTCCGCAGCAGCATTTAATGACGGATTTTCTTTTTGTTCAATTACAGGTTCTTGCTGCTTAGTTTCAATATTTTCTTCGGCAGGTCTTTGGTTATCATTTGTTCCATTTCCGTTCTTGTTAAATTTATTATTCGAAAACTTCTTGCGGTCATTCATCGGAAGTTTTATTTTTGCTGCTTTAGCTCTGTATTCGCCTTCTGCGGTAGCGGATGCAAATTTCATATCTTCCATAATATATCCGTTACCTTGACAATGCGGACAGCGTTTTGCAAAAATTTCGCTTATAGCTTGACCTTGTCTGTGACGAGTCATTTCCACAAGTCCTAAGTCTGACAATTGACCAACTTGCGGTTTAGCTTTATCGGATTCAACAGCAAGTTCAAGCTCTTCCATCATTGTTAATTTATCTATGCGGTTAGTCATATCAATAAAATCTATGATTATCATGCCGCCGATATTCCTTAGTCTTAACTGGCGCGCAATTTCATGAACAGCTTCTATATTCGTTTTTAGAATAGTCTCATCTTGAGTAGCTGAATTTGTAAACTTACCGCTGTTAACGTCAATAACCGTTAATGCTTCTGTTGTTTGAATAAACAAATAACCGCCTGACGGGAGATTAACTTTCATTTGTAAAGCTGCCTTAATCTCTTTGTGAATATCCATAGCAACCAGAAGCGGTTCAGAACCTTTATACAAAGTTACTGTAATATTTTTATTCATATGCCAGTTTTGAAGTAAATTTTGAACCCTGTTTAGAGCAAAACCGGTATCTACAATGATTTCTTGCGTTTCTTCGTTGCATGCTTCTCTTATAACTCTGTATAACAAGTCTTGGTCTCTGTATAAAAGACTGGGCGGGTCCATGCTTTCTGCTGATGTTACAATATTATTCCATTTTTCCAAAAGAATTTCTAAATCTTCTTGTATATCAGCTTCGGTTTGACCTTCAGCCTCTGTTCTTACGATAATACCGACCCCTACCGGTTTAAGCAAATTTACTAATGACTTTAATCTTGCTCTTTCTTTTGAAGAAGTAATTTTTTTACTTACATTAATGCCTGTTTCATTCGGCATTAATACTAAAAATCTTCCCGGAAGAGATATCTCTGTTGTTACTCGAGGTCCTTTGTGTCCTACGGGTTCTTTTACGACCTGAACAACAAGTTTTTGCTTCGGCTTAAGTTTATCCTGCAAGTCGCCTTTTCCGGCAACATCTTGAGCATGCAGAAACCCCATTTTATCGGAACCTACATTTACAAAAGCAGCTTCTATTGATGGTAAAATATTTTCAACTTGTGCAAGATAAACATCTCCAAGAATAATTTCTCCTCTATGAACAAAAAATTCTGCAACTTTTCCGTTTTCTATAACCGCAGCAATATTGTCACGCTCGGCTATAACAATTTTGTTAGCTTGTGTGTCTTTCATTGTTTTAATCCTTTACATAAATGTCTTTTCAGGTGCTAAACAAAATGCACCCTGCGGGCTTATTTAAGTATATGAACAGATTATGTTTGTTAATTTATTAAATACTTATAAATCTCTTAAATCTGTTATTTTTATTTAAACCTTTCTTGTTTTTCTTCAAATTTTAAACTCTATTTGAAGAAAAAACCTTATTTTTATAATACAAAATTTTTATTAAATTGTAAAGTCTGTTTCACTTTTTCAGAACTCTTTTATATAAATAAGAATTATGTTATCATTGTAAAAAAGAGGGAGTAGTATATGGAAGAACATAATAATAAACCGGTAGTTAATCTTATTTCCAGACCGGAAAATATGCTGAAAACTGTTTATACAGCTGCAAGAACTTGTTATAGTGCAGATATGCCGATAAATATATATAACAGCACTGATGACAAAGAAAAAATGCTTAAGCTGATTGAGCGTGTTGTAGGTTCCGGACATTATTCAGTAATAGAGCATGTCCAAGTAACTTTTGCAATTTCTAATGTATCAAGAGCTTGTACTCACCAGCTTGTAAGACATCGTCATATGTCTTTTTCTCAAAAATCACAAAGATATGTAAAAGAAAAAGGACAATTTGATTATCTTATTCCTCCAACAATAGAAAAAAATGTAGAATTAAAGAAAAAATTTGTAGATTTTATGGGCGAAATTGCAGAAAAATATACAGAGTTTGTAGATGCAGGGATTCCGGCTGAAGATGCAAGAGCCGTTCTTCCGAATGCTGCTTCAACATCAATCGTAGCAAGCTTAAACTTAAGAGAACTCATTCATATTGCTAATTTAAGATTATGTTCCAGAGCTCAAACCGAGATAAGAACGATGGTTAAGTCTATGTGTGAAGAATTAATTAAAGTAGAACCATGGTTAAAGCCTTATCTCGTACCTAAGTGTGAAAGACTGGGGTTCTGTGATGAAGATAAGTCTTGCGGAAGGAAACCGAAACTCGAATTATGAAACAATACGGAATTATTTTAACATTACTTTTTGTCGCCTTTATAATATTTCATATAACTTTTTTGCAGCCCAAAAAATATGAAACTACAGATATGTTTGAAGATATAATGCAAAGAGGTTATATAAAGGTAGGTATAAACACAGATTCAAAACCTTTCGGTTTTTATAACGAAAAAGGAGAAGTTTGTGGGTATGATGCGGATCTTGCACGATATATTGCTCAATATATTTTAAATAATCGCAAAAAAATTTATTTCGTACCGATAACTCCGGGAGACAGATTAATAAAACTAACAACAGGAGAAGTTGATATTGTTATTGCTACAATGACTATAAATCCACAACGAGAAAAGATTATCAACTTCTCGGATCCATATGATGTTGCGGGAATGGCTGTATTAGTCAAAACATCAAGCAAAATAGGAACTATAGGAGATCTTGCCGGACAAAATGTTGGTATTATTTGGGGCACAACAGCCGAAAAAAATATAAGCACCATGGTTCCGAATGCTAATATAATAGGTTTTAGAAGCTATAAAGATGCATATTTAGCGTTAAAACAGGGAAAAATCAATGCAGTGACATCTGATGACACTCTCTTAAGCAGATTTGCTATTGAAGATCCGGAGGTTAAAATTTTACCTAAAAGGTATACAAGAGAACCATACGGTATTGGATTAAGACAAGGTAAAGGTTCTGCAAAACTAAAAAATGCACTTGATTTTGCAATTAATGATATGAGGCAAAAAGGGATTCTATTACGTCTGCATAAGCAATGGCTTAAAGGGTAAAATATTTCTGCAAGAAAGGTTTAATATGAAAATACTTGTATCAAATGATGACGGTATATTATCAAACGGAATAAGAGTGCTTATAGAATCTCTATCTCCAGATCATGATGTATATGTAGTTGCTCCGGACAGGGAACGCAGTGCGGCAGGACATTCTCTAACACTTCATACACCCTTACGAGTGGAAGAAGTTGACCCAAAATATGGTGCAAAAAAGTGTTGGATGACAACAGGAACTCCGGGAGATTGCGTAAAGCTCGCTATAAATGCAATTTTAAAAGAAGATGAGAAGCCGGATTTAGTAATATCTGGTATAAACCATGGACCCAATCTCGGTGCCGATATTTTGTATTCAGGTACAGTCAGCTGTGCGATGGAAGGTGCTATTATGGGATATCCGAGTATTGCAACATCTCTTGCAAGTTTGCGCAGCGAGTATGAAGATTTCAGGTTCGCGGGTGAATTTATTACTCAACTTATAAATAGATTGGATACTTATAAAATCCCTCCTAAAACTATACTTAATGTTAATATTCCCGGACTTGAAAAAGATGATATAGCAGGAATAGCAATCACTGAACTAGGTAACAGAATCTTTACTGATGACTATGAAAAAAGAGTTGATCCGAGAGGAAAAGTTTATTATTGGATGGCGGGTGAACTTATTACAGAACCTGAAAATGCTTCAACTGATATTGCAGCGGTAAGAAATAACAAAATATCAATTACTCCAGTCACCTACGAAATGACGCGGATTAACATCATGAATGAACTGGAAGCCAGCTTGTGTAAAGAAAATGTTTGCAATTGGTTTTAATTAAATTCAATTACTTTCCGATACAAAAGTGATCAAATATGTTATTCAGAATCTCGTCTGTTATTAATTCTCCCGTTAGCTCGTCAAGAGCAAGAATTGCCGCTTTTACATCAATTGATATAAGATCCTGAAGCTCTCGAAGCTGTGAAGCAATTAATGCCTGTTCAATTGAATTGCGAGCTTTTCTTAAGCATTCTTGCTGGCGGGTGTTAGTTACAAATTCTAAACTTTCAGGATTAATATCACATACTTTTTTTGTAAGTTCTTGTTTTAATTCATCAATCCCTTCGCCTGTTAAAGCGGATATATACACTGCATTATTGTTCTTTTCCTGTGATAAATCCGATTTATTTGCAATAAGTATGTATTTTTTATCTTTCAATAATGCCAGAACATCTTTATCTTCTTCTGTAATTCCCTGTGTGCAATCATATACAAAAAGAACCAAATCGGCTTCATCAAGAGATTGCTTAGAGTACTCTATTCCTATTTGCTCGACTTTGTCATCTCCTTTATCTCTTATACCTGCTGTATCTACAAGTGTTACAGGAATCCCAAGGTCCAGAGTCTCTTTTATTACATCTCTTGTTGTTCCTGCTATATCAGTAACAATAGCCCTATCCAAACTTAAAAGAGCATTAAAAAGGGATGACTTCCCGACATTCGGCTTTCCTATAATTGCAACAGAAGCTCCTTGTCTAAATATATTTGAAGTTTTTGCACCCGAAAGAACCGAATCAATTAACTCTATTATACTACTAAATGAGTCCGTTAAATATTCGTATTCAGGCTCTTTTACATCTTCCGGAAAATCTATTCCCGCAGTTATTTTTGATAAAACTTCAAAAATCTGATTTCTTATAAAGTTGATTTTTTCTTTTAGTACGCCTGAAAGATTTTTCACAGATATTTTTGCAAACTCGGATGTTTTTGAATGAATTATATCAGCTACCGATTCAGCCTGAGACAAATCCATTCTTTTATTTAAGAAAGCTCGCTTTGTAAATTCCCCTTTTTCAGCCATTCTTGCGCCATTTTTTAATACGAGGTTCAAAATATTTTTAACAACATTCACTCCTCCATGACACTGAATTTCAATTACATCTTCTCCTGTGTAACTGTTTGGGGCAAAAAATGGAAGAACTATAACTTCATCTATATATTGAATTTTATATTCGTTGTTATTTTCGTTTTCAGACTCCTGCAGTTTATCAACAATCCAACCATGATTAAATTTTCTGGGCTCGAAATTAGGGTTAGTAAAAATTTTCTCTATAATCTCAAATGATTTTTCTCCGGAAATTCTTATAACACCAACTCCGCCCGTACCCACCGGCGTTGCTATAGCTGTGATTGTATCAAACTCATCTAAAACATTCATAAATTTAATTCTATATCAAAAATGTTTTGTTGTAATTAGATTACTACTCTCCTAAAATCTGAAATCTCTTTTTCCCTGTTCAATCTCTTTAAGATTGTTTGTAAGAACTTTTTTTACAGCTTCATTTTCTATTTTGTCTAATTCTTTTATTATAAAAGCTTCACCTACTTTTTTTGTTTCTTCCGATGCATAATCCATCAAAAATTCTTTAAGAGTAATTAATGCATTTGGCTGACAACAGTTTTGTATTTGTCCTGTTTTACAAAGTGACATAAACCTCTCACCGGTTCTGCCTTCTCTGTAACACGCCGTACAAAATGACGGAATATAACCGAGTTCAAGAAGCCATCTTACGACTTCATCAAGAGTTCTCTGGTCGGATACATTAAATTGTTCTGTATCAATAGGTCTTTCTGGTTCTGTGTATCCTCCGACAGAAGTTCTTGAGGCTCCTGAAACTTGCGATACACCAAGTTTGAGAAGTTTTTCTCTAACAGATTGTGATTCTCTTGTAGAAATAATTATTCCTGTATAAGGAACTGCAATACGAGTGAGGGCAACTATCTTGGCAAATGTCTCATCATCAATGCCGTTATCAAACGCTGTCGGATCAATATCGTCTGCTTTTTTAATTCTCGGAACCGAAATCGTATGAGGTCCAACCCCATGAACAGCTTCAAGGTGTTCTGCATGCATTAAAAGAGCTGCAAATTCGTATTTATATCTTTCCAGTCCAAACAGAACGCCAAGCCCTACATCATCTATGCCGCCTTCCATTGCTCTGTCCATAGCTTCAGTATGATATGCATAGTCGTGCTTTGGTCCTGTAGGATGGAGCTTTTCATAACTTTCTTTATGGTAAGTTTCCTGAAACAGAATATAAGTCCCTATGCCGGCTTCTTTTAAAAGCCTGTAGTTTTCAACTGTTGTAGCAGCGATATTAACATTAACCCTTCTTATTGCACCGTTTTTATGTTTAATTGAATAAATTGTTTTTATACATTCTAAAATATATTCTATCGGATTGTTAACGGGGTCTTCCCCTGATTCTATTGCTAAACGCTTATGTCCCATATCCTGAAGAGCAATGACTTCTGCCTTAACTTCTTCCTGAGTAAGTTTTTTTCTTGGGATATGTTTATTTTGATAATGATACGGACAATAAACACAGCCATTGGTACAATAATTAGAAAGATAGAGCGGTGCAAAAATTACAATTCTTTCTCCGTAAAATGATTGCTTAATCTCTTCGGCAATACTGTATATTTTTTCTAAAATATTTTTATCATCACATGCTAATAAAATACTTGCTTCTTCGTGAGTTAAACCTTTGCAAAATGTTTCTCTGCCGACTCTTGTCGGGCGGGCTTTTTCCAATATTTCATTAATTAATTCTATATTATTTTTGTTCTTTTCTGCATATTCTAAAGTTCTTAAAACTTCTTCATGGTTTATAAATTCTTCCGCTTTTAATGATTTTTTATTGTACATTTTTTTACCTCTGTGTCTTTTGTTATTTATCGCTATACATTTGAATAAACTGTCTTTGCATTAACGCCGTTTAACTTACCGATTTTGCCGGTTAAGGCATTAATTATATCAATAGGAGCATCAAGAACTACGCTAATAATTCTGACAGCTTTTGGCTGGTATGGAATTCCCATCCTCCCTATAATATATTTTGAATATTCCGTTAATAGATTCTGAATGTCGCAAACAACTGCATCGTTTTCTACGATAATTCCTACAATTGCAACACGTGTTTCCATAATTTTCTCCTTATTTATAAAAAAAATAAATGTCGTGCCAATAAGACACGACACTTTTATATCAATATCTTTCCGCTCAGTATAACTTTACGGTCAGGCACATCTTTATTATTTATAAAAATAATCAGCAAGTCAACCCTCTTAAGTGTAACAATGGCTATTGGACATTTTTACTATTCTTTTTATTTTCCAATATTACCGGTTTAAATTTCTTTATTATTAATTCGGGAAAAAATTCTTTTAGTTCTTGACCTGCTTGATTAAAAGCTTGCTTATCTATAAAAGGTATGATTGATAATGAGGTATGAGGACAACACTCTTTTTTTATTTGTTTAAATTCTCTGGGATTATGTGCTTCTGAACGAATTAATTCCATAACTATATTATCGTTAGACAGATTTTTAAAATATTTTCTGAAAATAGTTTTAATTTTATTAAAATAACTGCCTGCAAAATCAGTAATATTAAGCCAAGGATCAATAATTACAGCTTCCCGATTTTTAAAAAAGTACTCTTTTTTATTTTCTATATCTTTATTAGTGATAAATGCTACTGCATGGTTTAAAATTCCAATTTGTCTATTATTTTTGTTAATGTAAATCCCGCCTGCGTATATATTTTTTTGTCCGTTAAGCATTCCCAATAATTGAGCAAATATAGCATCTTCAGTGCAGTTACCGATTCCTTTTTCCTGCAATCTAAAAATAAGAGATGAATAGAAATCCCCGCCTTGTCGAAACATCTCTCTGGTGAGTCCGACTTCTTGTCCGATACTTTTTATATATTCAGGCGCATTTTTATCAATGTCTAATACTGTTTTTAATTTACTTGCAGATACATGGTTGTAGACTGTGCGTGCGCTGCGTTCAATTAATTCTGCGTCATGTATTATATTTTTATTCCCTGTTAATGAAATCATAATATTATATAAACTTCTAAAAAAAAATTTTGCGCTTTTAATTTAAAAGCGCAAAAATTTTATTGATATTTATTTACCTGTTAGTTTACAGACATTGTTAAATCAAGTTCTTTCAGCATTTGCTTATCTTTTTCGGATTTAGAACCGCAGGTTGTTAAATAATTACCGACCAGCAAAGAATTTATTCCTGCAATTATACCTATTTTTTGGTTATATTCACTTAATCTTGATGTTCTTCCGCCGGCATATCTCAACATCGCTTTTGGTAAAATCATTCTGAATATACAAATAGTTTTTAAAATCTCTTCTTCATCAATTTTACTTTCGTAATCTTCAAGCGGAGTACCTTTTATTGGATTAAGAAAATTAATCGGGACTGTTTTAGGGTTAAGTTCTTTTAATGATAAAGCCATATCTACTCTGTCTTCTCTGGTTTCGCCCATTCCGATAATAACACCGCAGCAAGCTTCTATACCATGTTTTGTAATCATTTTTACGGTATTTACTCTGTCTGAAAAATTATGTGTCGTACAAATTTTACTGTGATAATTTTCTGAAGTATTTATGTTATGGTTAAATCTTTCAACGCCGGCTTCTTTGATTTGTTTTATTTGTTCTTCGGATAATAACCCTAAAGATGCACAGCAGTGAATTCCAGGAATTGCAGCTACTGCTCTTATCATCTCAAGAATCTTTTCAAAATCTTTTCCTGTCGGAACTCTGCCGGATGTAACTATGCAAAATCTTGTTGCACCGTTTTCTTTTGCACTTAATGCAGCTTTTTTTACAGTTTCCACATCTAATAGCGGATGACATTCAATCTCTGCATGATTATGTTTTGATTGAGCGCAGTATTTACAGTTCTCCGAACACTCGCCTGTTTTTGCGCTTATAATACTGCATGCTTCAACTGTGTTATCAAAATTTTCCAGTGTAATTTTATGAGATATATTTATTAACTCTTCAAGCGGTTGCTCGTATAGTTTTAAATATTCTTCCTTTGTTAAGTTCGTATAATCTTCTTTCATAATATGTATCTACTCCCATTATATATTTCGGCTGTACATATTCTAACACAAACAAAACCTTGGATCATGACCCAAGGTTTTGTTTGTGTATTAATGAAGCTTTTTAAGCATTAATCTCGGATAAATACTTATCCATAGCTTCTTTTGATATTTCAGCCGTATCTTCGAGCAGATTCCCTACTACAGCTTCTGAATCCTGCTGCATTTTCATTAATTTAACCTGATACATAGCTTCTGTCTGCTGAGCTTTTATTTCAGACGACAAAATATCATTAGCCTGATTGTAATTTGTACTAATTTCCATATTGCTACCCTTCTTTATTGTTTGTGATAAATGTACACAAATATAATAACACATGTTATACAAAAACTCAATACTTAATACATATAAGTAAACTAAATAAAAATTTTTTTTGATATAAAATTTTTATAAATTTTTTCTATTTTCTATTGCAAATTAAAAAAAAATATTGTATAAAAAAATTAAGAGGTAAACAAATTTTAATCTCTGTAAGACAATAACGAAGAGGATTATAGAAGTATGAATGAATACATAACAAGAGTGCTTAATCAATTAGAAAAGAAATATGCTTGTGAACCTGAATATTTACAAGCAGTAAGAGAAGTTTTATGTTCTGTTGAACATTTGGTTGAACAACACCCTGAATACGAAAAATTGGCAATTCTGGAAAGAATGGTTGAACCGGAGAGAATAATATCTTTTAGAGTTCCTTGGGTCAATGATAATGGAGAAGTTATTGTTAACAGAGGTTTTAGAGTCCAATTCAGTTCACTAATCGGGCCTTATAAAGGGGGGTTGAGGTTCCACCCGACTGTTAACCAAAGTATCATGAAATTTTTAGGTTTTGAGCAAATATTCAAAAATGCTCTTACAGGTTTGCCAATTGGTGGTGGAAAAGGCGGAAGTGATTTTGACCCTAAGGGTAAATCTGATAGTGAAATTATGCGATTCTGCCAAAGTTTTATGACCGAATTATATAGACATATCGGTCATGATGTTGACGTTCCTGCCGGTGATATCGGTGTCGGAGGAAGGGAAATAGGTTATTTGTTCGGACAATATAAAAGAATAAGAGATGCATACGAAGGCGGAGTTTTAACCGGTAAGTCAATTTGCTACGGAGGTTCTCTTGGCAGAACAGAAGCAACAGGATTCGGTTTAGTATTTTTCACAAGGGAAATGTTAAAAACCAAAGGAGAAAGCTTTACCGGTAAAACAGTTACAATCTCAGGCTCCGGTAACGTAGCAATTTATGCATGCCAAAAAGCTCAGGAATACGGTGCAAATGTTGTTGCAATGTCTGATTCTAACGGATGTATATATGATAAAAACGGTATCGATTTATCTTTAGTAAAACAAATTAAAGAAGTTGAAAGAGGAAGAATAAAAGATTATTTAAAGAAACATCCTGATGCTGAGTATACTGAAAGAACATCAGATGATTCTCCAATTTGGAATATAAAAACGGATATAGCTTTGCCTTGTGCTACTCAAAATGAGTTAACATTAAATTCTGCAAAAAAACTTGTGGAAAATGGCGTTTTAGCGGTTGCTGAAGGTGCAAATATGCCTTGCACTCAAGAAGCTACAGACTTTTTCCTTGAAAAAGGTGTATTGGTAGGACCTGCAAAAGCTGCTAATGCCGGCGGTGTCGCTACATCAGCAATTGAAATGAGCCAAAACAGTATGCGATATTATTACACTTTTGATGAAGTTATAGAAAAACTTGATTGCATTATGGTTAATATATTTAATGCTTGTAAATGTAACGCTGAAAAATACGGTTGTGCTGGAAATTATGTAGCAGGAGCAAACCTTGCTGCTTTTGATAAACTTGCAGAAGCTATGAAATGCCAAGGTATTGTATAAATAAAGTAATTATAAAAAGCGCCGTCAAATTTTGACGGCGCTTTTTTATATACTGTTAGAAGTGTGACTAAAAAGTAAATCTGAGTAAAATGCTTAATGGCATCCGCACCCTGCACACTTACCATCGCAAGTATGACTATTTGTTTGAGGTTTTTCTGTCGAACAGAAGCGGTCTCTATCTATATAATACTCACCTTCAAGCGGGAATATTGTCATCCAAAGGTTTTCTCTCCAATCTTTGTCTAATATTTCTTTTACTTCAGATGAATACTTATCTATCTCGGAAGTTATATTAGGATCGGTTAAATATGCCGCCGCATTTTCATGTGTTCCATACGGCTTGAATTCTTGATAGTATTTTCTTAAAACATCGGGTCTGTCCACTATCATACAAGGCCTTAACATATTCCCGTCCTCATAAGGAATCCCGTCTCGAACGGCTTTCATAAACGGTGCTGCAAGAGCTTCCGTTAATGTGCAATTGTTGACGTTATGAGTTGCTAGGTGAACAAATGTGCAAGGTTCAACATCTCCTTTAGGGTTAACGTGAACATACTGTCTTCCTCCGGCTATACAACCCATCATTTCAGGTCCGTCACCCCAGAAGTCAACTGTCATCATCGGAAGGGTGTTCCTTGCATTATATACGGCTTTGAGAATTTGTCTTCTTTGATTTGCGTTTGGCGTCATAGAAATATCAGGACTGTCTCCGACAGGAACATAATGGAAGAACCAAGTCCATAAACAGCCTTTATCCGATAACATTTGCATAAACTCGTCAGAAGTTACTTCATCGCAGTTTTGGCTTGTTGCAACAACTGAAGCACCAAAAAATACACCTGCTTTTTTTAGCATATCCATTTTGCCCATAACCATATCAAATGTTCCGTCTCCGCGAACGGCATCAGTATTTTCTTTTAGACCGCTTATAGAGAACATTGGTTGAACGTTGCCGAGTCTTTGTAATTCTTTTACTGTGGCTTCTGTAATTAATGAACCGTTTGTAAATGTTATAAATGTACAATCATTAAATTCTTCACAAAGCTCTAAGAATTCTTTCCTGCAGAAAGGTTCTCCGCCGACAATCGGGAATATATGGATGCCCATAATATCACGAGCTTCCGTAAAAATTTCTCTCCATTTGTCTTTTGTTAAATCTTCTCTAACATCATATTCGTGAGCCCAGCATCCTTTGCAGTGAAAGTTACAGTTTTTTGTAATACTTGCAAGTAAAACCGTAGGGGGGAAAAATCCGTTCTTTTCATTAAATTCAGAGCGCTTTCTCAGGTTATCTCCGTAATATCCGTTTACAAAAAAGTTTTTAATCCATTTATTTCTGCAATTCGGGTGTAATTCCGTTAAAATTCTTTTCCACCAGAAAAGATGTGCATGTTCAGACTCAAATAACCATTGCATTCTTCTTGCATGGTTTATTCCGCCTTTTGAGCCTGATATTTTTTCAAATATTTTTGCAAGATTAATTAACTTTTGTTTCGAAAAATTATTTCCTAAATAATTAATAGTTTGGTCAATTATAAAATTATTAAATTTTAGTTTAAGTCCGTCAAATGCACCCATAGAATTTGACTGCCACATAGCTTTTTGCTCTTTAACTCTCATGTTGTTCTCCCTTGTAAATTGTTGTTTAGCTATTATATTGTATCAACCACAAAAATAATTGTCCATATTTGAGTCAGTCGGGTTAATATATAGTACGTTTGAAAATCCCACCCCCACCCTCCCCATAAGGGGAGGGTGTTGTGCTAAAGCGAGTTCCGAGACGCACTCCTTCCACTAACGGGGAAGGCAAGGATGGGGGGTTAGTACTGTACAAAAAGAAAGGCGGATGAAAATTCATCCGCCTTTAGATTTATTTTATACACATACTTCAGGTTTTGCAGTTCTGTGTGCACTATGTACTAGCCTGAGAATGTTTTGAACCCTTTTTCTGATGCGTCTTGGATAACTTTCTTGACTGAATCGATTTCTGTATTCAACGCATTTCTTTCGTTATCAAGTCTTGTCAGTTTAAGTTCTAATTGTTTATCTTGTCTTTGATAGATTGAAGTTTGGTGATTGAAGTCATTTTGAGCTTTATCGTACTCGACTTTGTCACGTTCATATTGTCTGAATGCTTTATCATATGCCACTTCATCATAAGAATCTGTTGATTTGTTTACTTCAATTGGTTTTTCAATAGTTTTTCCGTTTTCTTCATATTCAATAATGATTTTTTCAAGGTTACCGTTAGTATCATATCTACGTTCTTTAACTTTTACTTCAACTTCTGCTTTTTCATCTCTATCAGGGGTTAATATTTCAGGATCGGATGTTTTTAGTTGTGCAACAGCTACGAATCTAAATCCTCCATTATCATCTTTGAAGACTCTGTAGTCTGATTCTTTATATTCAGGCACTTCGGAATCTGCCTTATGCTGTTGTGCTACGTATCTCTTGAGTCCATCTAATGCTGTAGTAAAGCTATCTCCACCGAATTGTGCTTGTGCTTCAGCAATTGACATTATATCGTGACCACCAATTTTGAATTCTTTTTCTGTATTGCGTTTTACTACTTTGTAACCATCTATTAATAATCCATCTTTTGCGTTATACATGGCATCTTTATCAAAAGAAACGATATTGCCACTAGCATCTTGTACAAATACATTTCCGCTTCCAATTGCGTTTAATAAATTTTCGTGGTCTAAACCTGATACTGATTCATATATGTCGGTAGGAAGTGCTTTATTATCAGCTAATCCTGTAACCTCATAACTCATTCTTGACGGATTACAAGTTTGTGCTGCCATTACTCTGTATCCTGACCAGCTTCCATCATCGTTAGCTTTTAATTTTATTGTAGACGAACCTAATTTACCTGTGTAAGCTTCTGTTGCAAAATCAATCTTACTCGGTGCGGTAGGTACTTCCATATCCATAGCTGCGCTGTAGACTTCGTTCATTTTGTTTGTCAGTGTTTGTCTTTGTTGGTTAATCTGTTGTCCTTCATACTCAAGATCTGACATTCTTGCTTGTAAAGAGATTAACCTTGCTTGTGATGCTGCTAAACCCATAGTTTTTGTTCTCCTTTGTTTCCTTGTGTACTATACTAATATTTTTATAACATACGTTATTGTGTTTTCTATACTCCTATATAACGGCATTTTTTTTGAAAACTTTAATTTTTTAATACAGTTTGTTACAAAAGTTTACAAAAGAAGCTTTTAATTTGTCGCAAACACAGTAATAACTTAAAAAAATTTTTTGACTAATTTATTATTACAAATGACCGAACCTGTAATATTTCTTAACATCTTAACTATAAAGTAAAAGGTTTGCGTAATTCTTGCAGTTTTATTCTTTTAATATATTGTTCCAATTACTTTAAGAATCTTTGATTCTCTTAGCAATCGTACTTAGCAAACAATTAGTTAAAAATGCAACAAAATATGTTATTTGTTGCATTTTTAGCTAATTATTCGATATATAGAGTAGTTGTATAATGATGCATTAGTATTGTCTTTTTATTTTGGTCGAAAAACTGTTAATATCTTATTTATGTTATTAATATATACATCTTACATGTATAATGTATACAGTTTTAAGATGTGTAACAAAAATAAAAAATATCGTATAAAAAAGGCAATTTCTTTGAAGAAAAATACTTTATATATATGTAAGATAAAGTAAGATAAAACAAAAAACAACAGGGCTGTAACTAAGGTTACGCAAACAAAGGGAATAGGTAAATAAGCCAACTTTCCTTTTATAACAACTTTTTTATACTCTCTCTTAATATCCTCGTGTTTATTTAATGTTGCTGATTTTTCTCAGCAACTTTTCTTTTTATATGGGTAATGCAAAAATAAACCATAATTATTGACTTAGTTATATCTTTAAAGTATCTTTAATATAGCGTGATTATAACGTTTTATGAAGAAATTATTTTAAGGGAAGAGTAATTATGGATTTTACAACACTAACTATCAAAGTTTTAAAGATGTTATCACTTGCCGGCGGATACGGTATTGGAATTATATTGTTAACAGTTATTGTCAGAGCTGCAATGTGGCCACTTGGAGTTTCACAACAGCGTTCTATGAGAACCATGCAATTATTGCAGCCAAAAATGAAAGCTATTCAGGAACGCTATAAAAGTGATCCTCAGAAGATGCAGCAAAAAATGATGGAATTCTATAAGGAACACAAGTTTAACCCGATGGCAGGATGTTTTCCGCTGCTTATACAAATGCCAATATTTATTCTTTTGTATTCAACTTTAATGAGTCCCCAATTTATTTCAATGGCAGGTGATGCACAGTTTTTGTTTGTAAAAAGACTTGATGCAACAATGAAAACTTCTGCAGGTGTCTCGAATGACGGTATTTTCGGCGTTTCAAAATACGACAATTTTATGACGGCTAAAAATGCAAAAGTCTATTTAAAAGGAGTTGAAGAACCGTTAGAAAATGTAAAAATCGAAAAACCAAATAAAGCGGTAGAAGTTCAAGGAGAATTGATGCCAGGAGAACCGGCTGATTTTAAAGTAAGCTTAGACAGCTTAAACTTAAAATTCTCTCAGCTTGATCAAATTGAAAAGGCTGAAATAGCGGTTACGGATGTAAATACAAAAGAAGTTGAAAATTTGACTTTCCAGAGAAAAGACGGTTTATTAATAAGCACGATTCCGACAAAAGAAGTTAAAGCCGAATTTCACTGGGATGTATTTGCATTACTTGTATTATTTATTCTTACAATGGTTGTGTCACAAAAGGCAATGATGGCAATGAACAAGAATGCAAATCAGGATCCTGCTCAGGCAGCTATGCAAAAATCTATGAATACGTTTATGCCTCTAATGCTCGGTTTTACATTCTTTATAATTCCGATTCCTGCTGGTGTACTTCTCTATCTTGTAGCAAGTAACTGCTTCCAGGTTGTTCAAACAGTTGTTATTAATAAACAATTAGAACTCGAAGATGCTGCAAAAGAAGCAAAAGTAAGTGATGATGATTTAGCAGGCGCTAAGCAAATTAAAGAAAAAGAATAAGATGTCGTTTAATAGTATGAAGCACCAAAATCGATAGAAAAATGATTGCCTTTGCGATCGATTCCGATTATATCGCCCATACCGTCTATATACAAATCTTTTGTACCACCATTCTTTTCTAAAGTTCTCATATCATTAATATCAATTTTTTTGTTTTTGTCAGCGTCTGCTTTTTCTAAGAAAATACAGATAGCGCTATATTGTTCTTTTGTTTTTGCATCTATAACCAATTTGTTACCTGAACGTTGAATAAGATCCCCTGTGGGTATATCCTTTTTATCTCTGGTTCCAACACCAGTTCCTTTTGATATTACAAAAGGTTTTTTGTTATTACCATGACGGACTGTAACATTTACATATTCTATACCGTTGCCCATAAATATTCTCCTTTTCTATAAATATCCTCTATGTATATATAAAGTATTTCAAGAAGAAATAATTGACTTTTTTTGAGTAAATGTTAAGAATTGTAAATATAAGTTTTATAAATCTACTTTTTCTCCTCTCTTTAATTCGGAGGTAAAGAGAGGAGAAAAAGTAGCAAAAAGAGGAGAGAAACACCGGTAGAATAAGATGTTTAGAATGCCCTTACGGGCATAGATTAAATTGATATTTTCGGCTTACGCCGAATCGTGCTGCGCAGC
>ODAI014492143.1_pt1 | contig 24888 bp, 11 predicted proteins | sample 1539321 | NCBI WGS metagenome assembly ODAI01 (sample SAMN02144231, study PRJEB22623) | gut metagenome | biome: sheep rumen | host: Ovis aries | place: New Zealand
CCTGGAAAATAATATTTTGGTTTATTTTTTCAAAACTAATATTTTCTCTAATTATTAGTGTCTTGAGTGATTGAACAACCCTTGGTTTTTATAGGGTTTTAGGATTTTATATAGTTAGAAACGTACCCGGGAGAAAGAGCTTATGGACCCTGAGTTGGTGTATAAAGAATTATACGATCAGCTTCTTATACTGTTGAGTAATGATTATTCCGAGAAAAACAGGGAAGTGTCATATCAATTAAAGCTAAAGCTGGCGCTTCAATACTTTAATAGAACAGAAAAAGGTGTATTGTTTATTGTGCTAGAAGACCTTCAACTTCTATATGGACGGAACTGGATGAAATTATTGTTACAATTCCCAGTTAATTCATGGAAGAATATACGTTTGTGCGGTACAGTTAATGTTATTGATCAAAGGGAATTAGTTAATGCCGATACGTGGAATATGACTATTATTCCTGTAACTTTTCTGCAAATGAGAGAGAAGAAAGACATAATTATCAAAATGTTCTCCCAACATTCAAAACAATTGTCACCACAAATTATAGATGCGCTGTGCTATAAGAAAAATAGCGGTTTCCCAGAGTATTTAACATTGGTTATGCGTTCTATGCTTCTTCTTGAAGAGCGCGATTGGAAAGAAGCAGTTCTGAATTATCCCCCAAATACTATTAGGCCTGGTGATAGGATTGCTGCTTCACTTAAAAAGTATATTGACACTATTCCAGATGATATGGGACAGCTTTATAATTATTTATATTATCGAAGTGTAGAAAGAGCAAACAGTACCTTAGTTAAGTGTTTATTGGAAATACTCAATACTACTACTTTTGGTCTAAGGGAAAAAGATCTTAAAGAAATAATTGCATATAAAACTGAGTATAGTGAATTTGAGTTTTATTATACATTCATATATTTATCTTTTTTACTATCTAAAGATCATCTTGGGAGATATACAACAAATAGCAGTGCACAGGCAGTATTTAAAAATGAACCTGAGTACAGGGACCTTTTAATAGATTATATAAAGACTTTACCTGTGAATGATACTATCAGATGCAATGAGCTAGCATTTCTTTATGCAACAAAATCACAATTGAAAGATTGCCTAATTGAATTAGCAAAATGTCATAATAGTACCGTAGAAAGACAAATAGCATTTGAAAAACTATTAGAAAATTACAGTCATGATCTCTACACGTTCATATCAGACTTAGAACTTGATGATATTAATAACTATGATTTACTTTTTAATCTTTTAAGCCAAATTACTTCAGTGGGAGTTTCTCAACGTAATATAAAATATCAGTTAGCGGAGCTTGTGGTTTCAAAGTGTCTTGAAGTTAATGATCTGGATTTGAATATAATACATAAGTATGGCATTTTTTCTTGTGCATCGTATATAGCTTTGAAGACAGGCCACCATGAAAAGGCACAAGCTTGGGCAGATTTAGCTAAGACGTACCTTGTCAAAAATCAAAGTGTATGTTTGCCTGTGGCTATACCAGAAATAACAGATATATTCAATGCTACTAAAACTCATCTTGTAATAATGGAAGAGATTAATAGAACTCGGAAATGTCTTGATTTACAACTACCTGAATCGTTGTGCATGTATGCATTAGAATCCGTTAAAAATAAAATAGATCAAGTAATGGATACTCTGAAACATAGTATTTTGGGAACCATAGGTATTTCACTAATTGGACTTACGAATTCACTTTCTTTATATTATGAAATGATGGGTGATCTTTTAATGAGAATGGATAACAAGGAATCATCTAAGGAATTTTATATTATTGGGGAAGAAATAGAAAGAGGTTTTTCCAATGGTCCATCTCGAAATCATGCAGCATTACTGCAAAAAATAGGTGTTCTGTGTATAAAGGATGGTGACCCGCAAGAAGCACTTAACTATTATCAGCAAGCCTATGATGAACTTGTTCAAATATATGATCCCGATAATCGTAAGGAGATTGAAATCAATCTCGCTTTAACCATATGCAGAATTGCAGAAGCGAAAAGTATGTTGGGTAATTTTAAAGATGCATTCCGACATCTAGTCAAAGCTCGTGTTATTTTTGAAAAAGAATATAATAAATCGAATACTATACAAAGCGCTCAAGACCTAGCAGTTTGTTTATTCAAAATAGGAGAACTTGCGAAAACGGCGGATGATTGGAAAGAAGAAGGTCGCGAATCGGTTCTGCTAGCAGCTAAAATAATGTATACCATTGCAAAAGAAACTCAAAACGATGAATGGATTGACAAATTACAGATTTGCATAAACTTATACAACGATTTGGAGGAATAATACGATGAGGCATTTACAAATGAAAGTAAATCTGGACGAAACATTTTGCCTTGATTATTATGAAGAAGAATTTTATTCTGCTGATGTAGCGGCAACTCTAAATAAATATGTCCTGTATTTTAAATCTATTGGAAAAGAAATACGCAAATTTCCATTTTATGTAACCAAATGTAACCATTGCGGGCAAATTATATTAACAAACAGAGATTATCTGGATGCTTTAAAGTGCCAAAATTGTGGAAAGGTTCTTTCTTGTGTTCCAATAGACAATAATATGAATAAAGTATTGCTGAAAGAAGTGCATGACACTCTTGGGTTTAATCTACAAACCGGAGAAGGATATGTTGCATATTTGCTAGCTTTTATACCTGAAGAAGCAGACATCTCTTTGTTGAATCATATCCTAAAAAACTATGGATTTAGCGCAGAACATTGTGATGGTAACATATATAATCTACTTCTTTATCTCGGCAAAGAAAAAAACTGGCTAACAGAAGAAACCAAAGTTGGCTTTTGTAAAATGAATTTGAATGAAAAAGATGTGATTTTTGATGGAATCATTCCAAGAGTGGAGGCATGTGCAAGAGCAATTACAAAATGCTTTGAAAATAAAGTGAAAACTGCTTCTATTCACTTAAAACCCAGTTTGTTAAATGATGACAAAAGTTCAATCCGATATAAAGCGGAAAAAAGAGAACTGATAGAACGTTTAGTTAATGATGGAAACCTGGAAGAAGCACTAAAGCAGATAGATGATCTTTAATTCCTATAAGGAGTATGCTGGAGGGGTTTAGTCACCATTCAGCATCCCCTAAATAACTCTTCTCTCTCCACTTTTTTCAGCTAGTTTTTTACAATAATTGACCCCAGGAGATGCACAATAGCATCTCCTGGAGTTACCCTTATATTTACGTGAATAATAGCTTTCTATATTAATAAAGAGAATTTATTAGTGAAATAAAAACAGCTTTTTCATCTAATGTCAACGCCTTAAACATTGTCAGAACTCCTTGTACATGGCAATTTTTTAGCTGGTTATTTACCATCTCTTCTGCTTTATTGTATCGTTTAATTATATCCGTCTGCAAATATTCGGGTAAAGGGCTTGTCTTCTCCAGCCATTTCATACATTCATTTGCATTCATGGCAACAACATTTTGCTCTATTGGTAAAATATAGTTTTGATACCATTTCTGCTGAGTTTCTAAGAGTAGCCGTAGATTATTTTTATATTCACTCAGAATACAACAACCACAATATACAAACTGTTTGGTATCGAAGTTCTCAACCACTGTTTTCAATTCATCTATCTGATCAGGCATTGTACCTAATAAGTTCAACGCTTTCTCGATTTCTTCAGAAGCTCCGATAATGATTGAGTTCTTAGAATCTTGTAGACCTTGTTGTAGAAGTTGAGACAATTTTGCCCGATAAAGCTGTAATCCAGATTTGCTTTCACATAGTTTTAAACCATCTATCTCATTGACGTAAAACTGTTCTATCTGATTCTGCCTTTTTTGCAATGCATCTTTTGTGGATTTTACTTTATCGCTATACTCCTTTTTAATTTCACCCGTAATATCGGTATTATTTTTAAAGAAATCCTCCCAATATTTTATTGTTGCAAGAGCCTCTTCACATTGTGAATATGTGTATTCACTAGGCGAATTATGTCGAGAGCATTCTTGGTTGCATTGCTCTAATATAGATATATACTTTTGTTTTATCTTGAGATCTTGACTAACTTCGTCCATATACTTGATGGTTAATTCAGCATATTCTTTAAAGCCATTGTCCTCCAAATATTTAGCATTTCTTTTACAAATGCCTTGGTAGTTTACTAACCTTGTAATATCCGTTTTATACCTATATAGTGCATTGACATACTTTCCTTTTATTAGTGCATTAAGTCTTTTCTTAGCAGCTTCCAGCTTATCCAAATATGATTGCTTATAAATATATGCCTTTCCGTCTTCAATTATCCCTTGTCTGATGTCAAGATAATCAAATATTTTATAGAACCCTGAAAACTTGAACACTTTTTCGTTTTCATCAAGCGCTTCTTCTGCCTTTTTTAATATGTCATATATTCTATTCCTTAATCTAAATCCCTCATCCAAATAAAGACGCGCCTGAGCTATTGCATATTTGTTTGAGTCACTTTCTCCTTCTTGCACTAAAATATCATTAAGTTCATCTTGTAAGCCAAGACAAGCTTCTACATAAACATTATTCAGTACTTTGTTACATACCATCTCAACTGGATCAATATCCGCATTCATATTCCTTTGAATTTGGATTTTCCATAAATCAGAATATTTTACTTTTCCGTCCTTGAGAATAATATTAGTAACACTTTCTATTTTTAGTTTTTCATTATTAAAATAGCATACAATTGCTCTATTGCTAAAGGCAATGTAATAAAAAACAAATAGCGCTAAGGAGTATTCATTTAATCCATATGGAGAGTACGTGTATTTTTCAAAAATCTGCTTTACACTTTGCCGATTCTCAGTTATTTGACTTTCTACATCTTGAAAAATTCTTAAAACCTTTTCATTCTGAGGAATTACTAATTTTAGGTCATTGGATAGAACTTTCCAGGAATAAGGTGCCGTCATTTCCAAGCACGCCTTTATCCTGTTTTTATCTTTAGGCAGTAACCCTTGATAGCTCTGAAGATTAAATAATGACCTGTCAAACATTTTCTGGCAAATAGTTGTTAAAGATTTTCTCGCCTGAGCAGTTACCTTTTTATCAAAGCCATCAAATGTGAAGGGGATTGCCTCAGGAAACAGTCTTTCAAACTCTGCAGAGCATAACTGCTGTTGCCTTTCTGAGAAATGCACAAGGCCTTTTTCACATATTCTGTGCTGCTTTTGAATGCCTTCAAGAAATATAGTAAACGCCTTTTTCTGACTTTGAGTAATTCGAGTATCAATATGTTTCTTAAACCTCTCTGCATCTGAATTCATGAAGCGGCTAATTGTTTGTTTAACCGAAATAGCATTCAGTATTTCTTCTTCATCATCTTCAATTAAGATAAAAATAATAGGATATTTATCTGTACGCAGATGTTTACATAATGCAGTTATCCTATTAATTTCATCTGAAACATCTCCGTGTGAATAAAGATAAACTAGCGTACCTCTAGCATTTTCATACGAAGAAGGTTTCGCATAGACACTAATTAAATACGATAGATAAGGTTCATCTACTGATTTAATATCAACGATATCTTTCTTAAATCTCCATTCAGAAGAGCTAATACTGTGGTCTTGTGCAAAGGATGTTTCAATATCTGTTTGCAGTTTAAACATTGAACGCATCTCATCATCAAGATCAGAAATTGAAAAGCCTCTACTCACTCTGTATTTGTTATATATCCGCTGGAATTCATTTACTCCATTTGCATCAGCAAGCAAATCATATGTATTCGCCGTTTCATCAAATGCTACTACTCCATGTAATTCCTCAAGGCTCTTTAATGATGCCAATAATGTGTTCTCCGAAAGGCCCGAACAATATTTCAGAGCCCTATTTGCATCATTTTTATCTCTGAATTTAAATCTGGCAATATTTACAACTAATATCGCTTTAAGGACTTCTGTTTCATCTTCGCTAAGTTTATTCTCTATCTTAGTAAGAATATCACGATAGAGCATACAGAATTGACTTTGAACCAAGCCCTTTTCTTCTGAATTCAGCATCTCCTTATAAATACTTGAGTCAATAATGTCGGTTGGGAAAATATAAGGTAAAGCTGATTCGTCTATCTCCTTATTATTGAAATCCAATAACATTTCAGCAACAAAAGATATTGTAGATCTCTGCTGCATCCAACTAGAAGTGTTTCCCAATAGCCAAACTGTTATAGGATGCAATGGAAAGCATCCATATAAGATAACTCGGCGAAACATATTCTCATCCAGCCAAATGTTTTTTTGTACATTTGATCTATCCCAGTTAAGAAGACTCCTATGAATAGTCATATAATAGCTACTATTCCTAGACAAAATCTTTCCAACTACGGATGAAAATCCACCTTTTTCATTCTTATTTATAAGGTTGGCTAATATTGTTTCGAAATTAGTAGATAAAAACAGATTCTCACTTGCCTTATATCTTCCAACATATCTGACTATATTAGCTGTTTTATCGATTCTTTGAAGGTATGAATCTAGTTCACTTTGTATAAACCCCACAAATATAATCTTATGGTCTGAATTTTGTATGGCTTCAAAAATTTGTTGTAATGCAGCTTCACCTGCAATAGCCGGCGAAGCTGCAGTATACTCAATATATCTTCCAAACTCATCAAATAAAACTAAAACCTTATTAAAGGGCTTATTCGGACCACAAAAGTGTTGCGAAACAAACGTCAGGACATCTCCTGCCGAGATTCCTCTTTCCCACCTAAGATTATCACCAGTTATTTCGTTGTAAACAGTACTGATAATATTTAAAGCATTATTATCTGACTCAACATTCTTTATCAAATAATTCTTTAGTCTTGAGTCTTGTATCTTTAGGCCATATTTAGCTGCAGTATAATTAAACTTGTCACAAAAAAGATCAAAATTTCTCTTCACAAAGGTTTTCGAAATCTCATAGGTTTGCGTAAGTTCAGTTAAAACTGATTCATCTATACCATTTTCAACAAGTACTTGCCTCACACACTTTAATACTTCAGCATCCAAATTGAAATTGTTCATTCCATTCAGTGCAACAACAAAATTCTTCTTTTCAATTACTTGCTGTAAATACGAACCTATTTCTTCATCTGCACTTGAAATGTTATTGATCACTAATTGCTGAATATCAGTTTTGCCGAATAATGCCCCCAATGTAACTGCAAGATGGGATTTACCTGTACCATAACCCGCAATCGTCATCACATAATCATTTGTATTATCAAAGCCATACAACTTCTCAGCTATTCTCTTTGCAAAAGAGGCAGTATCTATTAATTTATGCGTTTTGGAAGAAATGTCTTTATTGGATACACCATAATATTTCGGACCATGAAAAACATAACTAGCAGCAATGCTCTCTATTCTATTTGCATCATAAAACCAGTCTGTTTGTACTGCCCCACTAAAATAGCTTTCTTTTTTAAAAGAAACAATATCACTGATTACCATAAATGCCCTCGAATATTACAACAGATTGGAATATAAATTGCTGATAAGATCTTCTTTACCTGTTTCTTTAATAATCGTAATTGGATACAATTGACGATTAATATGAATAAGTCCTTCATCTGACATCATGGATAAAGCTTCATCTGTATTAATACCATCTAAACCAAAAACTTTATCAAATTTAAGGATATCAAGCACATCATCCATGCTGATTTCTTTTTTGTCTGGGATAAGAGTTTCCCAACTGTCAATCAAACCATATGCATAAAGAAACAGCAGTTCTCTGGTAGCATAGTGAGAATGAAAACATACGGGATTCTCTTTATCCCAGCTTAAAAAATGGATATCTTCAAATAATTCATTTGTATAGCTTCCCTTTACAACGGAAAACAATTTTCTGCTAATTTCAGTATCCTTGTAATTTAGCCCAAAAAACACTCTGGCTTTTTGGTATAAAAGATCCTGGCTGATAGAATTGTTAACCCCGCAATTTCCTTCTCGTACAACAAAAGAAAACTGAGGAGCCCCCTTAACCGCACGTGATATCCCATAATGACAAAGCCATATAGATAATTCTTCATGAAGATACTTGTCCTGAATATAGACTTCCCTTCCCAAATCAGTTAAAGAAATATGATATTTTTTGTTATTTAAAGAATAATCAATCAGCCCCATAAAGTTTGCATATTTAATGTGAGGCTCAACTTTTCCTTTTTTCTGTCCAGTCGGTATTCCTGTCAGCTCACTAATATCATCTCTTGTCCCTTGATAATTATTCTTTGCTAATTCCAAAATCTTACTAATATAGGTTCTCTCGGGAGCAAAAGTAGCATGAAACTCAAAATTGTAAGCATCAGCCATATCAAATCCTTTCCTGAAGGCTTGTCACTTTGATGATCTTGGGCTCATATTTATTCCATTTACCATTTTTCACCATATTTCCACATGTGACACATTCGCCTTTTTTCAGCTTTTTCAGTTTTTCTGACCATTCTTTCGCACCGGCACTAGTGATATCAATATTCTTCGCCACAGTCATAACACCATCATCCGGCGGGCAAAAATACAATTTCTGACCTGCCTGTTGCAATCTTTGTATTTCATCATCTGACAATTGTGGCTTCATAAACTGTGTCGCATACCATCCAGATAATCCAAATTTTCTTCCCTCTGTAAGAATTTTAGCACTGGGAGATTTTTCACCATGATTCAGGTTTTGCGCTTCATCAAGAACAAGGATAAAAGGTTTGCTCTCATCGCCGTTCTTTACGCTAAAATTCCAGATATCCCATAATAACAGTTCTGTTAAAAGCACCTGAATCTCTCTTCCATATCCCATGAGCTGGAAAACAAAGACTGTTCCACCTGAATCTCTTATGTCTTTCCAGGAAAACTTTTCATCCAACGCAAAAGGATTAAAATCAGTAAAGGCTTGTATCTTACTTAATACAGTTTTGGAATAATTACTTCCGATTTCTTCCAGTTCCTCTACCATATAAGGAAAAGACATATTATCCCCATGCTTTTTTAATCCGCTAAGAACTGCCGAATATACAGCGCTCCTCTGTTGATCTCCAAATGCATAAACTGACTTAAATGTTTCTGCTATCTTATCAGCAACATCTGCATTTTCTTCAGGGATAAAGATGTCATCGTCTATCTGGATATCATGCTTTTCGAATGGATTAACAGGTATTTTTTTAATTTTTACTATTCTCTGTTCAATCTTTTCACCCAGTCTTTTCTTAAAAATAGGGTCCAGCTTACTAGAAGCAAAACCACCTGTGTAATCAAAAACCACAGAAGAGATTCCCTGAAGTGCTGCTTCCATTAGCAACGTTTGTATACAATATGTTTTACCGCAACCTGAATTACCATTAATAAGTAAGTGCCTGTTATTTAGCTCTTTGTTACCAAATTCCCAGTAATACTTTTCTTTTGATCGAATTTCTTCACCTAATAAGAATCGAACTTTGGATAGTTCAGATACAGAGTTCACAACTTCTTCGCCTGAATCATTCGTTTTTACTTCTTCAAAACTAATTTCATTATGATCCTCATTACTGGGTTTATATTCCCGAGCTAATTTAATAATTGAAGACTCCCTTGAACTCTCACAATATTTTTTATATACTGCAATGCCTTTCTCTGTGATATGAAATTTTCCAAATTCACTGTTCTCAAGAAGATTCTCTCGTCTAAAGTCTGAAATCACAAAATCAAAAACAGTTTCCCATTTAGGATGATTATTGCTTTCAAAAACAATTTTCTTGTCATCGGATGAAATCGAAAAAGTTTTTCCAAACCATTCCAAGCACTCTTGTCTTGTATGCTCTTTCTTATCATTAAGGAAATTCGCAAAAGGACCATATATCTCTTTTGCGCTTGGAATAGTACTGCTATCAGAAACGGCTGGATTAACTAAACTAACTGTGACTGGAGTTTCTTCAGGTTCATCAATCTTAACATCTGGTTCATCAACAAATTCAACATTATCATTTTCTGTATCTTTCCCCATGTTTTTAATAGGAGTATATACAATACTCTCGTTTCGCTCTTCGGGTGGAAGAAGCAGCTTCTGAATCTGTATCTGCCCATATGCATGGCACTGTATCGGCCGTACGTCTATTTCAGTATTGGCCATATCATCAACTACATCTGATTCAACTTCCCATTCTTCTACACTATTGTTTTCAGAGTCCAGCCAAAATGTCAGAATATCACCTGTCCATGAAATCTCATACTCTCCTTCAAGAATTCCAAATATCTTATCTCTTATCACTTGATATTTAGGATCATTACTTGGAATATTAATGGGGGAGAATATAATAGCTCTGTACAATTGGTTAAGCCAATATCTATGCTCGGAATTATTATCTGTAGGATTCCAATTCGCGCTTAATACCTTTAGTCCCTTTTCAACCTGTGTTTTAGCTTTTAATACCTCGTTTCCAGGCGTATTGACCATTTTACATTCAATCACCTTGGCATCAATATGAAGTCTATGACCTGGTAATGTATTATCCTCGGTATTAGGAATTGAAAGAAGTAAAAAGTCCGGACGTGTATTATCATCTGAAATTTGCTCATCTTCATCAAACCAATGCCTATGGGAATCCAAACTGATAAGAGCCTTAAGGATGGTATGTTCTTTATCAATTACAGACTCCATTATTTCTGCAGTCATTAAGAAAGCCAGATAATTATGAATTTCATAATCATATGGATTAAGTGCTTTGAGGATTCTACTGCCATCGACATTTCTTGAAAGTGTATCAACGCAATAATCAGCCGATTTTCTTATTCTGTCTTGACTCCATGTATAGAATTTTTCAGACAAGCGCTTAGCGAGTAATGCCTTAATGTCCTTCAGCAAATCAGATCTTGCCGATACAGTTACATTCAGCTCTCCGTAATTCCCTTCACCTGTTGAAAATCCTATAATCTTCTTATCACCAGACTCCAGTATCCATTTATCAATAGCCTCATCTATACAAACAACCCACTTGCACTCTTTATGAGCTATATCTACTATCTTCTTATTAATTGCCCCTACTAATAATGTTTTAAATGCCCTATAAATACCAGGAATAGCGTGAGGGTTTCCCATTTTGAAGCTTGCCTGTGTATGATACATGGAGGCCACAAACTGAGGCTGAGATATGCACACTTTCCTTGTGGCACCATGGGTCAATGTTATTGGATCTGGCGTAAAAGTCATTGGAAATTTCGCTTGATCCTTTTCAAGAATTTTGGCAGAAGTTTGCTCAAATGTTGTTTTCTCTACTGTTAAAATATTATATACAAAACATAAATCTGTATTACGCAGAGTTCCAGCCAATTCATCTATGTCATCTGCAGACTGAATTGTATTATGAAGCAAATATGTATTCATCTGAACTAGTCTATTTTCATCAAAATAGCTGTCCAGCCATTTTCTCAAATAGGATGATGAATTCTTCTTGGAATTGATAGTGATAATTCGAACATTAATCGTTGCAGAAATAAATTCTGATTCAACTACATTTGCAATTGCATGCATCGCTCCAACAATATGCTGCATGTCAGAAGGAGCAATAAATGTTACATTAAGTCCATCTACTCTTGAAGGAAACGTATGAATATAATCAAGTGTATTGCGTATCACTATGTTGGAAATAGGAGTTCTTTTCAGCATGGCAGAAGCATCTTCATCATCTGTTACAATGCTATTAGCAAAGAGATTGCCAGTAATTAACTCGTTTTTCCCAACCTTCTCGTGATATACACCAAAATATTCCCACATCTCGTTGCAGGCTAAATACCCTGACCCATTTTCATTTACTACATCCAATGCCTGTGTAATCGATGAAAGCTGAATCAAATTATCAAATTTATTTTCTATTTTTCTATAATTGACATTTGATGTCATCATTTCAGAAATGAGTTCAGAAAACACATTTCTTAAAAATAATTGTTTTGCATCTATTTTTTCTAACATTACAGGATTAAATGCAGGAACAATTACCGACCCCATATCAAACCTGTCTAATATTTCAGCATTCGAAGTAAGGACAAAACAATTAATTAACAGCCCTATTTTTTCAAGCTGAATATCAGTAAAAGATGAATAGTTATCATTAATATTTTTCAATAATACCGAGTAATCTTGTACTAAGCTTCTAAGACTCTCTAATGAAGAAAATAGCCCTCCTGAAATGAGATTTAATGCAAACTCTTTAAATCGTGTGCAAACTAAATCGAACTCTTTAAATACTTTATTATTTGAAAAGCAATCTCTAATTGCTTCTCTATGTAAATCATAAAGATTAGTTGCCTGGAGTTGATCAAGTCTCGAATAAAAATCATCTGAACTCTCACATGCAATATAATCATGAGTATTATTACATACAATGAGAGTTGGAATCTGATAGCTCTCACCGGCTCCTGTCATAATCTCAGTCAAATATGAAAATGCGTTAGCCCATGCACTGAAAGGAGAAAAAGCCCATTTAAATTCATACGAACGTGAGTTTTGTTCATTCGAAACAAACACATTCATTTCAATTTTAGAAGGGTCACCCCATTTGCCTGTACCCTTAATAAGATCCTTTATTTCACCGTAATTCTTTATATCAAAAGGGTCTCCACTGCTTGGAAAATCATAAGAAAATTCCAATATCGTATCATCACTTTCAATTGAGGCATCATTAAAAAAAGTCAGAATTCCCCCGAGGAAATTACATATGTTTTGAAAGGAATCGAATTTTTCATCATCAACACAATCCGAAAGTATTATTTTTTTGATTCGAATATTGAATTTGGTCGGATGCTGACGATACTTTTCAAAGAACAAACTCGACGACATCAAAAACATTTTAGAAAATGCAACTATCGGTTCACCTGTTACAACTGGCTTCTTATCTTTAGGTACAATTCCTGTCTTTGTTCCAATAATGTCATGTATGATTGCATAATCGATTTTTAAGAATTTCTTTCTATTGCTTTCTACATTTTTACCTTGATAATAGTCAATAAGTGCCTTTCTGAACTCTTCGAAATTCACAAATATGTTACTATCTTCTGGAAATGGAAGATCCTGATCAATACTATTCTCTTTTACATACAGATCACATTTATCATTTAGTTTCTTTATAGCACCGTTTGTAAGCAGTTCATTATCACGATTAATAAATTTGATCGCGTCAGAAATGATTTTCGCGGAACTAACCTTCCCCTTTGCTAAGACCCGAAATTTAGGAATATACTTACTATTCTTTATGGAAGGAATCCCCCATACCTCGTTTAAAGATTCGCAAATAGTGGAAATCATTTCCTGTTCATCACTAAAACTAACAGTTGCAAGACTGTCTACATAATTGCTTAACTTAAAAATATCAATATTAATTGATGAAAAAAGACTCCTATAGACTGTATGAATTGCGCTACTAAGTTCAGGGGTATTTATATTGTTAGTAGCCATAATCTGCTTAAACCATGAACTATAGTCTCTGCTTAAGCTGTGGATAATCTCTTTTGGAGAAATCACATAAGATGTATCCATAAGGCTGCCCGCATCATCTGGAGCAGCTTCTGTTCCAAGAAGAAGAATCAATGTGGTTTTATCGCTTTCACTATTTGATGATTCATTTCTCCATTTTGTAATTGCATTATTTAAGTCAACATAACTTAATTTTGAGTATTTTTCATCAATTTGATCCGAATAATAATCGTTCTTTCCTTTATACAAAAACTCTAATGATCTGTCCCAGTTATGGTTTTTCTGCAGTAAAAACTCATTATATTTCTGCTTTGTTAATTTGGGTATAAAGGAATCAATTCCGGACCTCATCTCGAGCTGTTTGCAAACTTCAGCATATATAACCGGATTATCAATGCTTTCAATACGAATGATATTAGTCCTATACAATTTTATTTGATTGACAATTTGAGCTTCTAATACTTCAATTAACTTCTTCATATTGTATCTGCTCCTCACTTTCAAAGGGGTTCTCAACAATAGCTGTTGCATCAGAAAGATCTCTTAAGAAACCGCAGTCTTTAAGCTTTTGAGAAAGAGCCTTTTTGTTGTCTTCTAAGCATGCATAATCCCCTAATGGATAAAGTAATCCAGCTTCAACTTCTGTCTTGTATTGGTCCGGTGCTACAATCATTCCAAAATGGACATATATTTGTTCGATGAATTCATCAAGTGTAACCATACCTTTAGGAGGCAGAATAGATAAAACCAGAAACTTAATTATCTCTTCTGAAAGCGTAAATCTCATTCCAGGGCCTTTCATCGGAATTATAATTCCAATCGACTTTCCCATTTTTCTGAAAAGTTTATAAGAATCCTCCGCTGCATCCCTGATTATTTTTTGTTCATCCTTCTGATGTAGCTCGTCTTTAAATATATCCAGACCTTTATACAGGAATGAGCTAATTGTTTCTTCGTTATGTTTAAAAGAATTAATGGCCAGTTTTTTCATTTCTGGATTTGGATAATCTTTACAGTTAACATCAATAATCCAGCTAACACTTGTTTTTTCCGATTTTGCACACAGGTACATTACTCTTAATATTTGAAGAATAATTCCATCTGCGTACATTTCAATTTTCTCGAATGGATGAATTTTATTATTAAGAAAATTCTTTAATTCAATAAGCAGATATTCATTTCTCTGAGAATATACTGCAGGAATAGCTCCTATTGTCTTGATAACCGGCTTCACTTCATCAGCAGGAACATTCATATATTTATCCCACTCATCTAAGATAAAATTGCACAAAGATGAAAACTGGGGAAAACTATTTAACATTCGGTTAAGCCCATTCTCAATTGAATTACGGTACTTCGGAAAATCATTAAGTGCATTTAAAACATGTAAGTAGTAAACCTCTCCTCCCCTACACATATATGTATACCTATGAAAATCAAATTTACCATCAACGTCTGGTTCTTCTGTCTTAAACTCAAGCCCTTGTCTCCAGCTTTTAACTCCCATTCCTTCGGGCAATATCACTTCAGGACATATTGGAAGCATGTTTTGATCAAACCATGCACGATTCTGACTCACTGCACTGAATCCATTCAGCAAGTTCTGTAATACCAGTACTGCATTCTTACTTTTCACTTCAGATCCTGTGGAGAGTTTTTTGGCAATCAGTGCAATACATTCTTTATATGCCTCTACATCGACAGCTGCTTTACCAGCAAGTTTGCTTTTGGGCAAAAACACAAACCTTTTAAGTGCAATTCCAGTTTTGGGTTTATAGGTAAACATGCTGTCAAACCGATTTGAACTGACTGGAAACAGCCCATTATATTTTCTTGCCTGTCCATCTGTCTTTTCAGAAATAGCAACCTGTAAGAATTCAATCAAGTACTCATTTTTAGTCTGAGAAGCTTGGATACGATGACCAAATAAATAGCTTTGTAAAGGAATACCTATCAGGCCATTCTCTTTCGGGTTATAATTTGAAGGATACCAGTAATTCACAAAGACCCCCTTAGAACGATAAATCTATTTTCCCATCTTCTATTTCATAATTCTGAAGTATTGGACCATCTACAGTATTGATTAAAATCCGAAGTTCTGTCAGTTCTTCATCATTATGACGATAGCCATAATTCTCTATCAAAAGCGTATCAAGCTTTGCAATTCCATGCGTTAGTGCAGGATTGCTGTCTGACGAAACTGAACCGTTGATGAGTTCGTCAAAATAATTTAACATGGGTAACGATATATCAAAATCTTCTTTCTTGAATTTGATTACTAAATGATATTTTTCCTTATTATCTTCAAAAATATTAAAATCCTGCTTCTGTATAAGAGTAAACTCATCTCTTTTTACTTCTCCTAAGACGAGCATGACATTTTGGAAAGTACCATCGTCACGTCTTAATGTAAGATAAAGAGGTTTATCTCCCGACATCATAAAACCAGTATTTTTCACATATAGTGCATTAAATATTTTGTTTCTAAATCTTCTGATATATGCCTTGTTCTGTTTTTTTTCGGTTACTTTGACATAATTTACAAAATCGGAGCCAAACAACTGATTAAAAAGCTGATTCTGTTGGTCTTCATTGTCGAACTGACTAAAAATCAGAAAAAATCTTCTTATTGATTTCCTATAATTAATTTCCTTCTTTTTTTCACTTGAATCCAACCGATCATACTCATCATCTTTCCTATAAATTACTTGGAATTTTTCTAGGGTAGCCGTCAGGATTTCCCTAATATCTTTATTGAAATAACTGAAATTATTATTAACAAATAATTGGTAATCAACATCTAATGATTTTTCATCTATTGCCAGTTTCCTAAGCTGTTTAATTCCTTGGATCTGCAAACTGTCTTGAATTTGGGCAATACCTTTGTACCCAAAAAAAAGATTTGCAAAGTTAAATCTAAAGAAAGGATCTTTGTAATCCGATTTTTGAATCATGTCACATGACAGATTTCCAGTAATAGCATAGCTTATTTGCCCTACCATCTGTCTTATTGTCATACGTTTATCATTCTCAAATAGATATCGATAATAATATTCGATAAACAAGGCCACACGCTCAAACTGGGCAGAAACCAAACTAACATTATTTTTTATGGGGCACCTGCCATTACATGAACAACTTAAGCAAGGTTTCCAAAGTTCCTTGTCGAGAATTTTTTTAAAAATATTATTCGAAAAATGTACATTATCTACACGCGCAATATTAATTAGAAAAACATTATGTCCAGCAATGGATATAGCTGCATCACTGTTAGTATCTAACTGCCGTAAAATTTCCGTCTCTCGCTTGATTCTGATTTGATTGTCAAAATCCTGACCATTAGCTTCATATTCTTTCTTTTCTAATTGAAGCATTGCTTTTAAAAGGGGACCAGTATTACTTATGAGAATGCTTGATTTATTATTCATCGGTGCTACCAGTGCTTTTTCAAGAATATCAACCTGACCGCCATCTGCAATCTCACTCATATCTTTAACATAGAATAAATCAGGATAGTCTTTTTCTATTTCAAGGCCCTGGCCCTGGGGTAAGTAATTTAGCTTTTTTAACACCTGAACTAAGATACTAGTTTTCCCATCGCCTGCATGACCAGTTAAAATAAACGATTTATAATCTCTTCTCTGAATACTTTCGATAATTATATCGCCAATTGTCCTATCTACTTTTATTTGATCATAGTATATGCTTTTGACCTGGGCTTCAGCCAAAGCCCCCGTTGTATTTCCTCCAACATTATTTGTGGAATTCAGATAATTAACAAATTCATTCATAATTATCTCCTTATAACTCAGAAATTGCCGTGGCTAGACTATCTATATCTTCTTCTGTGTTAAAATATCCAACACTGACCCTTACAGTCCCTTTATAGGAACGTGTTCCCAAAAAATCATGTATAAAAGGTGCACAATGATAACCGGTACGTACGGCAATATCGTAGTCTTGATCCAATATAATACCGACTTCTCCCGCTTCATATCCTTCCACATTAAAAGAAAGAACGCTCGTATGGATAGACTCATTTTTCGGGAGATATAGGATAACTTGATCCATTTTTTCCAGTTTGCTAATAAGATGTTTCATTAACCCATCTTTTTTACTTTTTATAGCTTCTATAGTTGTTTGCTGGAGCCATTTTAATGATGTATTTAAACTGGCAATGGCAATAATATTAGGACTGCCAAATTCAAGTTTATTTGGCATTTGATCCGGCATTTCAAGGTTTAGTGAGTCAGATCCAGTACCTCCCGCAAAGAAATGATTTAGTTTATTAGACGAATTTGAAATTATTCCACCAATTCCCCAAGATGCATATAAATTCTTATGACCTGCAAATAATAAATAATCGATTTCACTATTTTGAAGATTAATGTCTACTAAACCAAGAGACTGGGAACCATCTACAACAACTAAAGCATCATATTTCTTTGCTAATTCGGCTATCGATCTTATTGGAAGAATTACGCCCGTTACATTGCTGACTTGATTCAGAAACACATAGTCTGGCTGATGTTTGGAAAACATTCGCTCTGTAGCTACAAAATCAATTTCCTGAGTTATTGGATTAAATGGCAGGATATATACATTAAACCCATATAGTTTCCGAATTGACTCAAGGGGTCTGGCAATGGCGTTGTGTTCAAACGGAGACACATAAACATTTTTAAGCTTGTCCCATTCAAGCCCCCAAACAAGGATATTTGCGGCAATTGTTGCAGATGGAGAAATAACCACCTGGTCAGGGCTTTTTGCATTCGTCAAATTCGCTAATAATAATCTTGTCTCATCTATTATTTCTGATGCTTTACGGGCTACAGAATAAGACCCTCTACCAGTATTAACTGCTATTGAACGCTGAATATAATTAACTTTTTCATAAACGCATTCCGGTTTAGGAAATGTTGTAGCTGCATTATCCAAATAGATCATAAAAGCTCCTACTTGATTATTTCTTTTATCATTTGCGTCAATATTGCTATCTTCTCATCTTGTTCTAACGCGTCATTGTATTCCTCAAAAACAGCCTGCAAATTATTTAGCACTGTAGAACCTAATGGAGAAATATCCTCCTCATTAAACGTCTTTTCAAATATGTTATTGTTCAAAGTAATTGAAATACGACTTGTCTGCGATTTCTCGTTTTCATCTCCGCAGTAATAATTAATAAGTGTTACCGAATCGCTAATATTCTGAATGAAATCCTCTGCAACACCATCATTCCAGTCTTCAATTGATATAGAGGTTAACTTCAAAACAAACCAGTCAATTAATGCTATATCATCATAGGAATCAAATTCTCTTGCTATTGAGAGTATGGTATTTGATCGATCATCAAACATATGTATTTTTGTAGAATCAGGAAGTAAACGATACCACTTCTTGACTGCTACAGCCAAGCTCCCTTTATACTCCGGCTGAAAAACATCTGTAACATATTTAATTAAGTTGCTTTTAAAAGAACCTATATGGTTATCCAATATATTCTTTAATTCGCAGACCTGATCAATACATTCTTCTAAATTTGCTTCTCCTCCAATCTTATTTAGTAATGTCTGGAAAACAAATTCTCTTGAATTTAAATCAAATTTAAGTAATTCTCTTCTTATAATTTCGATATTTCTGCTTATTTTTACCATCTTACCGTCATTAAGATAGTATTTATACTGCTGTGTATATTCAGGCAAAGAACGTATCCAATTCTGCATGCTCTTAACAAGAGAATAGATTTTATTTGCGCTAATTGTATTCGTTGAATATTTACCAAACAACGACAGTAGTTCTTTGATATATATTTCCCTTTCTTTAGTCCCCGGTTCTATCAGTAATTCATAATCTGATGGGCTTTCATTAATTCCTCTTAACACTGAAGCGTTAAGCTCCACCTCATGTTCTTTAAAATAAAAAACTGCCGTTTCTTTGTACTTACGTAGGATATAAGCAATAAAGAGCGGAATAATACCCCTTCTCATTCCGTAGGGCGGTGCTAGTAAGCAATCATATAGTTCACTGAAATTAGATTTTTTTCTTTCACAGGAAACCACAAAGTCTTCAATTAGACCTAAAACAGCATTAATCCCTTCATCTGCAACAATAACTGAGTTGTCCAGCCCAGTTATATGATACATTGATTTAAAAATACTAACTTCAGGGCCATATCCTTCCATGCAAGGAATTATTGCATCATCTGAATGCTCCAGAACCCACTTGACAACAAAATCTCTCCCCCTCAGATTCTGAGCATTCAATGTACGCTTATTTACCATTTCATTGTTAATAATTGGAGTTAGGTAAAAGCAATCGCTACATATTTTTGAAATTGCTTGATTCAGTTCAGCCTGACGCTTTATATTTATTTCCCCTTCACAATTAAAGTAACTGCTGTAAGGGCTGTAAGGCGCATACATTCCATTAATTGTTTTAACCAATTGTTTCTTAATGTCTGCAGCAAAAACTTCCAATTCCTCTAAATAATGAGGGTCAGCATGTGATTCAGCGGAATCCAGGAGATTATCTATTGCAATATGTTTTTTTAATAAATTACTAATATCTTGTTTCGCTTCTGTTATACAAATAACAATATTTGTATGGCCGAAAAACTCCTGCAACTTTTCTTTACACTTTATATCTTCATCGACAGAATTTGATAAAACATGAATTAAAAGTCCATCATATGGATAATCTATCAATAGATTTTCCGCATCATATTTCAAAAATGAGTCAGTATCCAAATAGATATTTTTAAAACATCTTAAAATAGAGAATTTATCGTTATATTCATGCGGAATCACATATCCTAAATCGTATATTTTTTCTAAAGATTCTCTGACATTAATTTTTGCAATTTTTGTACTTACGTAATTCTCAACACTTTTCTGTACATCAACCCCATTTGCAGTTAATAAAACATACTCTGATGAATCCTTCTGGGAGATAATATGCTTTCTCTCTAACGCAGAAATAGACACATCAAAGGTTTCATCATCCATTAGTAATGAAGCCTTCAAATGTGTCGGGATTGTTTTGAAACGTTCATCAGAGATAATATTAATTATCGCGATAGCCTTTATTATTGTCTTTTCAACATCATTTTCAATTTGTAATAAGGCTGAATCTGTCTTTTTCCAAATACTATGGATTCTTTTATTAAAGACCTCTTTCTGAAACAGTTCTTCGAAATAATCATAGATATGAGAAACTGTCATAAATTGAATATCTGTTAACTCTTTATCTAAGAATTCTGCAAGAGAATATCGGTCTTTATGAGCTAAAAAAGTAAACAAGGTCCGTTCATTTTGTCCCACTTGCTCACTTACATTCAATAGAGAAAAAGTGCTTATGGGTGCCATTGGGAAACACCCTTTTAATAGTATTTTTCTAAAGCTTTCGTAGCTCATTTCATCAAAGATATTAATACCGAAAGCTTTTTCTACAACTCCATCAAAAGCACTTTCATATTCTCTATAAAAATTTTCGTAGCTCTCCTTTTTTATTATTGCATTGCTTATAAGCTCGTAGCTTTGTTCAGAAGAAGCAACGTAATATATTTTTTTAAAGCGCCCTTCCACTGTCTTAAAACTATCACTTGTCGAATATTCAAGAATATCCTTATGTGTAATACAAGTAAAATGTATTTGCCGATTACCGCTTCTTGTAGCTGCCTCCGCCAGATCTTGTATTATTTTGAAATTCAGCATTTTGCTTTTATCCAAATTGGTTTCAAGGAATTTGCTGAATTCATCAAATAAAACATTAATTCCTGTATAATCAGTCTGTGATGTTAATGCATCAGAAATAGACGTGTATAATTTCACCACGTCCATACTTGTCAAAGGATTAAATTCTGTTCCAGCTGTTATAGTAGGATAGCATTCACAAAAGATGTTGTAATAGTTTTGATTATATTGCCTTAAACCTATCTTTAAATCCTCAACCGACATTTTTTTCAAGAGTAAATCTTGCTGTAGTTGTTGATATGCTTCAGGATAAGACTCTTCCCACTTACTGATTACATCAGCAGCAACATCAAAATATGTTTCAGGTAGCAGATTCTTAAGCCCAGCTCTCTCCAATGCATCTTTCATTGCAATCAAAAAAGCCTGATTGATGTCACTTGTATTACTATTAATAATAATCGGGAGCGTCCTTATTCTGTTTTCAACTATAGCTTTTACCAGTGCTCCAACCTCATTATTGACACTATTTATCTTTTCACATAATTGATTAAGACACTCGGCAATTTCATCTTGGTTCTGATCTTTGCGATAAAACAAGTCCAAAGAGGTCAGCGCCGTCAAGATTAGCATCAGATGTGATTTTCCTCTTCCATAAGGACCAATCAGTACATTAGCACGATATTGTGACTCGGAATTGTAATAAAAAGATCTGAGTAGCTTGCCTAAAATATTTACTGATTGAACCGTCGGAATATAGCTGTTTATCTTATCAATATTATTAATATCGTATTCTAAGTTAATAGACGTTTGAAAGTTCTTATTAACCTCGATGTAATCAGAATAATGCATTCTTTACCTCATCTGCGCTTTAGTATAATAATCAATCATAATTTCTTTAGCTGGCCTTACATTTTCAACGTAAACCATATCCAATCCGGCAGTCCTGTTAAGCACTAAATATCCTGCTATACGAAGCTGATCAAGGTAATCATTAATCTGGCCCCGGCTTAAATTGAATACTTTTCCAATATTATTCTCTTCATTCAACAGCCTATCAATGCTAACGGAATTTTTCCCACTTTTATTTATCTGATCCAGTATCACAAAAAAAACTGCTAATTTATCTAGTTTTTCTCTTCCTGGTGTACTTTTATTTAATGTACCTTTGTTGGATTCACTTTTCTCCAATAACCCTAATTCCGTAAGTGGGCATTCCGTACTTTCCTCTGGATCACACATTTCATCAGATGGTAAGTACATTCTTATAACGCTACCACAATCGCTATAAAGAGATGTTTCTGCAAATGTTGCTCCCTCCGCCATTTTTCTGTTTAATGAAGATTTGCACATTTCAAAAAAATCATCTTTTGTGAAATCATGTCCACCAAATTCATTAAAAAATATGCTCCACGCAATGCAAAGTTCTTTATTAGTCACAATATTGTAGTGAATTAAATACAAGGTGAATAGATCGTCAAAATATGGATCATATTTTTCTACTATTTTGCCAAAATCATCAGATACAAACTGTTCTCTGGCTCTGCCTCCAGTACCATATAGTTCATAACAGAGTCCTGCTGCCTGTAACCAATATCGAATTGCTTTGACCATTTTACTGCCAACGCCTAATTTTTCCATTGCATCTTTGCCAGAAAAAACATGGCTATTCTCTTCAACATTTCGCATGCCTTTTCTAAGCCAGCCTTCTCTAAAATTGAAAGTTTCATTTCCTTTCAATTTAACCTTTTTTAATCTCTTATCCATTTTTAGGAACATAGTCCTTTCCGCGTGGGAGTAATACCCTGCGCATATAACAACCGCCAGTATAGTGATTTATACACTCATAACAGTGAGCACACTTATTCTCATTAATCGTATATTGATAATCTGTATCCGATTCTCCATTCTTAATTAATTTAACCGCACTAAAATTACAGATATTTTCACATGCATGGCATCCTGTACATAACTGAAATTTAGTAATCTGACATTTAAACTTCAGCTCAATCTCTACTGTTTTTGTACGATCGGCAATAGGTGTACTAAGAATAGATATTCTAAGTTCTTTTGTCCCTATTCTTCCCTGAAGTTTCATAATAGGCTGCTGTGTTTTGTGATCAAGTATATACACCTCACCAAGTCTCTGTTTTCCCATATCAAAATTTAATATTCCAAAAGGTTTAAAAAATTCATATAACTCTTTTGATATAGGTTTATTGAGCACATAATTGAAACTTTTTTCATCAGTGGCACAGGGTTTAAAATCAACTGCAACATTTCTGCTTAAATCAATTCCAGCTCCTCCCTGCCTAGCTTTCCAGCCTCCACTTTGAACATATTCTTCCGGATCCTTTTTCCCCATTTTCTTAGCAAAAGATAAAAGAATGCGATAGAATTTTTCATACTGTTCAGGCATATAAATACTGGCAAGGAATTGAGACCACGCACTATTATTTGGACACAGCCAGCACCCTACTCTTGTATACCCCAAACGATATGCTTCATTAAAATCAATACCAGATGTAAGCAGGTATAACCAAATATCCGAATCCAGCCAATCTATAATCGGAGAAGCCACTAACTGTTTGCTAATTTTTTGTCCACGTGATGATCTTTCATAATTATTTCTACTAGTAGATTCATTACGCCGAATTCCGTAAAATGTTAGGATTGTATGCTTATCTCCAAAAGTCTTCTTTAATTTTTCACCAATAAAACCGGTTTTGAATATTGTACAGCACCATCTAAGCGACCTACTTGGAGGGCCAAATGTTTCGCAAAGATTAAAGAAATTCTGTTCCTTATTCTCTGCCCTCAATACTGGAGTTTTCCGATTATCCTTTCTAAATCGTTCAACATAATCATATGTAGTTGGAAATTCCAAAGTGGTATTTCCAAAAATATGGATGATATCCTGTCTGGAAAGTGCTTTTCTAACCAGGTCACTAACTACAGTAGAATCTTTTCCTCCAGAAAATGATACGAACATCGCGCATGTTTTATCATTTAAATACGGTCTGGATTTTTCTCTTATGTATTGCTTAGCTTCATTTGAAATAAAATAATAATGATCCTTATTAGCTTCTATCCATTTTTGTATTATACAGTCAAATTGCTTATGGCTATTTTGTGGGGCATATTGTTCTAACTTTAATCGGATATCATTTGCATTTTGCTTTATCAGTTCATGGAGATTAAAAGCGATTCTTTTCCCATTTACATAGTAATTATTCCCAGGCCCATTCCACACTGAGTCATTCACGTATTCCAAAGGTTTTCCTAGCATTATTTCAATTAGGAGCCGTTCCTCAGGAAATACTGGCCTTATATCTGGGGTAAATTCTGGTCCTTCCTCCCCACATAAGCTACACTTTTCTTCATAAATCGGGATATTACAATGTTTGCACCAGTATAGTTTGCTCTGCATGTGAGCACGATGCCCACAATAAGGGCAAGTACTGTCTCTGGTATTTAAATCCCCAAGTTTATATGTAATATTGCATTCTTTACAATGATAAAAAATCATAAGTTATTCTCGATTCGCCTATAGTCTTTATTTAAAATAATACAGCGGTTATCTTTGTGATAGGTCGCATTAAATGCGACATCATTTTAAAGGTAATCTTAAAAATAAATCCACCTGTACGGTTCAAAAAACCGAGTTAATGTTGTGGTTACCATAACCAGTTTAATGTAAAGTGATAATAGTTTTCATAAAATAGATAGTATTGAGTCGATTCAGCATATATGTTATTCTTA
>ODAI013291905.1_pt1 | contig 24876 bp, 23 predicted proteins | sample 1539321 | NCBI WGS metagenome assembly ODAI01 (sample SAMN02144231, study PRJEB22623) | gut metagenome | biome: sheep rumen | host: Ovis aries | place: New Zealand
CGGATGGAGAGCTCCAGTCTGCCGTCCTCAAGCACTCTGCCGATCCTGGCTTCAACGACATCGCCCACGCGCAGCATTTCCGTACGGCCGTACATTTCCTTCTTAGGGATAAGTGCACTGTATCTCTCATCGACCGCAACGAATGCACCGAATCTCTCGCTTATCTGATATACGACCCCTTTTACTTTCATGTTGGCGATATAGGGAGATCTGTTCTCGAGCGCTTCGTATACGTTCATCGTGGCGCACAATCTGTCGCTCTTATCGATATATGCGGTTACGAGTACTTCCTCTCCCGCTTTTACTTTCCTGGTCTGCTCGGCGAATGGCAGAAGGAGATCTTTCTCCATTCCCCAATCGAGAAATGCACCAATCCCGGCGACTTCCTTAACGCGAAGCTTTGCAAGTCCTCCGACTTCCACACCGGGCTTAATAGTCGCTGCGATAAGCCTGTCCTCGGAATCCTTGTACAGGAATACTTCGACCTCGTCTCCGACCTTTGCTCCTGCGGGAACATACTTCTTCGGAAGCAGGACCTTATCCTTCTCCGGATCGGACTTCGCATCGGTATCGGCGAGATACATTCCGAAATCGACTGACTTTATTATCTTTAACTTTTGTGTTTTTCCAAGCTGCATTTATACTTTTCCTTTAAACTCCGATATCGAATACGGAGCTCCCGCTTCATCGCAGAGTGCTACAATATATCCACTCTCATTCTTATATATCTGAGGCTTTATGACATTTCCGAGAAATGCCTGCGCCCTATACTCTGCTCTGAGTGATGCAGCTTCAAATCCCGCCGGCAGGAATGCGTAGGCGAGCTTTATATGCTGTCCGTTGTTGACATGCTTATTGGTGTCCAGATGATACGGCTGAACGGTAAAGCTGTCTGCCTCAGTCATATCTCCTTCGGGTTTTATCTTTCTCCCGGAGTAATCCATATCGAGCTTATCCTCAAAGGTATAAGCTGCAATAACATCCTCAGGGACTTTCTCCGGTCTGCCGGTCTCGGTATTTATGAGGCTCCACAGAGAGTCCGCCTTTACTATCATCTCACCGGACTCATTCCAGACTGCGAAATTACGCTGTCCGAGGAATCCTCTCATCGAGTAAGGCGCAGTTCCCACAGTCACTTTCTTACACATGCCGGGCCGCTCTGAGATAGAGATATTCCAGCTGTTGATGACCCACATGAGATCCTTTTCTCTCATGACAAAGTACCCTACTCCGAGATCTTCCGACTGAAGAGTCGAGCAGTCCTGGAAGAAATCCACTATCGCAGGTATCGTAAGCCGGTTGTTACTGTCTACTTCGCTGAAGCCGATCCTTCTTTCATAGGTATACATCTATCAGCCTCCGGTCAGGGACGTTACAAGATTGCTGATCACATCTCCCAGTATATTCTGGAACATGGATACGAGTATCTCACCGATATGGAACAGGAAGAAGAGGATCATTCCCACATTGAGTATCACGGTAGAGAATCTCTTGCCCTTAGGGATCGTGTATCTTCCCTTTGCAAATACGAACTTCTTCTTAACAAGGAATACGATCAAGATGACAAAGCCCGCTATTACCATGCAGCATATGAGCGCAATGTAGGCAATATAGAATATCATCACTCCCAGATTGTCCATAAAGATACTTGCGATCTGAGTGGTATCTCCGGAGAGCAGTGCATCCATCTGGCTGTCATCGAGATTAAGCATCTTCATCAGGAAGAGCGCAGCGAACGATCCGAGGAAATTGACGATCATGTGGATCGCGATCGTGACCTTGAGCTTGCCTGTTCTCGCATAGAGATATGCAAGTATGAATCCCAGGAATGTAGCATATGTACCCTGAGATGCATTGCCGTGGAAGAGTCCGAACATAAGGCCGCTGAGCACTACCGCAGTTCCTTCTCCGTACTGTCTGGCGGTTCTGTCTACGATCAGTTTCCTGAATACGAATTCCTCTATGAGAGGTGCGCATATAACGGTACAGAAGCAGAGCAGCCAAGGGCTCGTCTCACTTATGAGGCTGCCTATATCGGTCGACGTCGTATCGGCTCCGGGTATCAGATTATCAATGATGGTTCCGATGACCGTGACTATCAGGTTACTTCCTATCATGAGAGAATATCCCATAAGGAAAGAACAGATAAACTCGCTCGGTTTAAGGTCTCTCTTGAGAGGAGGCTCCGCCGGCATTCTCGTTACCAGCAAAGCAAGGACCGGGATACCTATCAGATACATGGGGATAAGGCTTAAGAGTATCTGTGCATTCCCGTTATTCACCAGCTTCCTGTTAAAGACCATCACCAATACAGCCGCAATTATCTGTGCGGCGTAGATGACGATACCTCCGATAAAGAATCTCAGACCGAGAGATGAGAAATACTTTTTATGCTGTTTCAGATCCATTCTTTTCCCTCCGTAAACCAGATCGACATTTACGTTAAAAAAAATCCTTCGGTATGCTGTTTCGCTGCCGAAGGATGATCAGGGCTACTAGGATTCGAACCTAGAAAATGACGGAATCAGAATCCGCTGCCTTACCGTTTGGCTATAGCCCTATTTGCACTACGCGAAACATTATACTAGATAGATTTCCAATTTACAAGCAAAATTTTCACGCCGCGCAGCATTACCTACGTTGTCAGACTTCAAAGATGAGATCGCTGTATCCGGGTACGGGCCAAACGTCCTTATCCACAAGCATTTCAAGCTCATCAACCGGCTTTCTGAGCTCCTCCATGCAGACGGTCACTTCTTTTCTGAAAGCAAATGCACTCGCCTTGGGGTCGTTCTTTATCGACTGAACCTTGGCAAGAGTCTCCTCAAGCTTCGCAAGAGCTTCGGATGTCTTTCCGAGCAGATCGTTTACCCGGGCAAGGAGCTGTTTTTGACATACGGGTTCTATGCCGGTCGCTGCAACAGCGATGACCGAATCCGCAAGCTGTCCGGTGTATCTGGAGACTGCGGGGATATAGAGCTTCCTTGTCATATCTATCATCGTGAGAGCTTCGATATTGATAGTCTTGGAGTATATCTCGTAGAGAACTTCCTCTCTCGACTCGAGCTCCGACTTGGTGAATATACCAAACTTCTCATAGAGCTTAACAGCCTTCTCGGTGGTAAGTGCACTGGAAGCCTCGACCATGGAAGGGATATTGGGAAGGCCTCTCCTGGCTGCTTCCTTTACCCACTCCTCGGAGTATCCGTCGCCGTTGAATATGATACGCTGATGCTCGGTGAGATATCTCTTGATGAGATCGTGCACCGCCATATCAAAGTTGTCAGCTTTCTCAAGCTCATCAGCAGCCTCGCAGAAAGCCTCCGCAACTATGGTATTGAGTGTGGTATTGGCGTCAGCGATGGAGTCAGCACTACCCACACTTCTGAATTCGAATTTATTGCCGGTGAAGGCGAAAGGTGATGTACGGTTTCTGTCTGTCGCATCCTTCTCGACATCATTTAATGTAGATACACCGGTCTCGAGCTTACCGCCCTGGATGGAGTGATCTGCCATGCCGGTCTCAATAAGCTGCTTAACAACATCCTCCAGCTGCTCACCGAGGAATACGGAAATGATAGCCGGGGGAGCCTCGTTAGCTCCGAGTCTGTGATCGTTTCCTACATCCGCAGCGCTCTGACGAAGGAGATCTGCGTGAGTATCAACAGCCTTCAGTATGCATGCGAGCACAAGAAGGAACTGAACATTCTCATTGGGTGTGATGCCGGGATCGAGGAGATTGACTCCGTTGTCAGTAGTAAGTGACCAGTTGTCATGCTTACCTGAACCGTTGACTCCGGCGAAAGGCTTCTCGTGAAGCAGGCAGTTGAGTCCGTGTCTTCCGGCTACCTTCTTCATAGTCTCCATAACGATCTGGTTATGGTCTACTGCGATATTTGCAGTCTCATAGATGGGTGCAAGCTCATGCTGAGCGGGAGCTACTTCGTTGTGCTGAGTCTTGGCCGATACACCGAGCTTCCAGAGTTCGATGTTAAGGTCCTTCATATATGCGCCGATCCTCTCACGGATGGTGCCGAAATAGTGATCTTCAAGCTCCTGTCCCTTGGGTGCGGGTGCTCCGAATAGCGTACGTCCCGCAAAAATAAGGTCGGGGCGCTTTAAATAATTGCCACGGTCTACGAGGAAGTACTCCTGCTCCGCTCCGACGCTGGGAGTAACCTTCGTTGCTTCTTTATTACCAAAGAGTCTGACGATCCTTAATGCCTGAGTATTTATCGCTTCCATCGAACGGAGAAGAGGAGTCTTTTTATCAAGTGCCTCTCCCGTGTATGAACAGAATGCGGTGGGGATGCAGAGGATCACACCTGTAGCATCCTCTTTGAGGAAAGCGGGGGAAGTGATATCCCATACCGTATATCCTCTCGCCTCAAAAGTCGAACGAAGTCCGCCCGAAGGGAAACTCGATGCATCGGGCTCGCCCTTTATGAGCTCCTTGCCGGAGAACTCGAGGATCATCCTGCCCTCTTCGTCGGGGTGCGTAACAAAAGCATCATGCTTCTCGGCGGTGATACCCGTAAGGGGCTGGAACCAGTGAGTGTAATGAGTCGCTCCGTTCTCAACAGCCCAATCCTTCATTGCCTTTGCAATGATATTGGCGGACTGTCTTGAGAGCTCTCCACCATGCTCTATTACGCCCTTTACTTCCTTATAGATATTCTCGGGCAGACGCTCTTTCATCTTACCGAGATTAAATACTTTGCTTCCGAAGATCTCTTCTACATTTACAGGCTCACTCATCGGATAAGTCCTCCTCGTCGTGTGCGGCAATATTCACCCGCTGATAATACAGTTTACTAATTTTATTCCTTTTTCGCAACTTCTGCCTAAATGAGATAATTACGGGGTCTCTCCGCCTTCTCCCGTCTGTCCGGCATCACCTGCATCTCCCGTGCCGCCGTCTCCCGCAGTATCAGCTCCTTCGGTTCCGTCAGCGCCCTCTCCGTTTTCTCCAGTCATTCCGGCCGCTTCCATCGCCTGCTGGATCGCAAGGGCCTGTTCCTCAGCCTGCTTGGCTGCCTCTATCTGAGCTTCCATCTCATACACCTGCATCAGATCCTGCTCCCTGATATTCTCGGCATATATCTCCTCATCCGTCATCAGTCCGGAATTCTTCCATACATAGAAGAAGAAATTCGTGCGCAGAGCCTGGAGCGATGCGGAATATTCGCTCTCGGTATAGGATATCATCGCTTCCTCATATGCATCTATGGCGTCTTCCGTGTAGTTCCCCGCACCGTCGGTCCATACCTTTACTCCCGTGCGCCTGTTGTATTTCATCTTATCAGTGATAAAGCTGCCGTTGTAAAGTCTGGCTCTGTGTACACCATCAGAGAAGATATCCGTGCCCGCAAGAAGTCTTGAATCAAATTTAATGTTCATCAGATTGAGCATGGTGGGGACGATATCTACATTGCAACAGTATGTATCCGTCTCTATCTTTTCCTTAAGACCCGCATTGTAAATGATGCAGGTCGCGTGATATTTCTCAAAGTCCTGGAAATCCTGATCGGTGAAACTGTCACCGACGAGTTCCTTCTGTGACTGCTCATCCAGGAAGTACGGGAAGTGATCTCCGGCTATGACTATCACGGTCTTGTCGAGTTTACCTTTCTCCTTAAGTCTGTCGACGAGATACTGCAGTCCCTGCTCGAGTTCATACTCTCCGCAGAAATATCCGAGTATGCCGTCGCTTTCATACTTATCTCCGGCAAGCTCGCGTACCGCTTCGATGTTCTTCTTGTACATCTGGTTAAAAGGCTTGTACGGTCCGTGTCCGCTGAAAGTCATATAGTATGCATGGAACTGATCATCGTCTATGTAATCATCAACGGACTGTTCAAAGAGCTCCAAGTCGGAAGCCGGCCAGGTCGAAGTAAACTTCATTCCCTCGTCCATGAACTTGATATTCTCATATCCGAGGTTCGGCCAGGAGTATGCTCTCTTGTAATAATCTCCGTAATAATTGTGATATGCGTATGAATTAATACCGTTTGCATTTAGGAGGTCTCCGAGTCCGTACGGCATAAATACATTGGCCGACTGTGCGAAAGTGCCGACTGCGGTACCGCTGTCGGCGATCCTCGATACATCGGGCCAGAGTGAAGTTGCAAAAGCAAACTCTCCGTTCGTCGTGGTATTGGGAAAGCTGTTGTAGTAATTGTTCAGCACTATACCGTTCTGACTCATTTCGTATAAAAGCGGGGTGATGTCGGGATCTATGCCGTATCCCGAAAATGCTTCACCGCAGATATAGATAAGGTTATAGCCTTCAAAGAGACCTGTGTATTCGTTGGTCGTGGTGGGCGATTTGGAATTGTAATATTTGCAGAGAGATGCTATCGAAGGATCTCCCGTGAGAGTTGCAAGTTTCTCAAAGTCTATCGCTTCGTCGACATAGGGTTCCCTAACGACCTCTTTTTCCTTCTCGGCTTCCTCCTGCGCTTCCTTTTCCTCTTCAGCCTTTCTCGCTTCATCTTCGGCGGAGGTAATATTGATCGCAGCTATATCCACTTCCATATCGGCTGCAGTCTTGCCTGAACCGAAACCGAAATAGTAAGCTCCCGTTTCTATTATGGTAGTGGGAAGTATACCGACTCTGGTCGCGGTCGTATCGGTATCCGCTGTTGCATCATGAATGACATAGTACGCACTGCCTCTGCCTGCGCCGCCCAGTCTGATGCAGCCTATTCCAAGGAACCATACGGGAACGATGAGTGCAAATATGATGATCCTCACAAGAGCGGGATACGCTCCTCCCAGGATATTTCTTCCCTTATTGAAACGAAATCTGACAAAGAGAAGATGTGCCATGATCACTATCGGAATAAGGATAAGACATAATCCGCCGAGAGAGCTTATGACCGCATCTCCGACGCTCCATCCGAAATTATTCATGGCGTCGCCGCCCATTCCGATCATGCTCACAGAGAGAACGGATCCGAATATGCCAAAGTAAACAAACTGAACAAAATAATACAATCCTGCCAGAACCAAAAGGAGCATCATCACGATCCTGTTGATGATCTTATGCTTCCTGTGAAAACCGGACAGCACGGTAAAGAAAAGTGCGGCCGCGGGAAGCAGAAATACTCCGGGCAGATTAGCTGCCGTGATCTTTCCCGATATCCTTAAGCGCAGGATTACTTCCCAATATATAAACGTAAAGAGATAAACAGCCAGATACTTAAGCCATTCGACTTTACTGTCTCTGTCACTGTGTTCAGTCTCTTCCGTCAATTCTTTTACAGCATTTGCATCAACCATTACTTATTCTTCCTGAGTATATCTCCGTCTTCCGCGGGTTCGCTGAGTGCGAGTTCTATCATCTCGCATGCATGAGGGCAGTTCTCCACAGGACTTCCGTCCTCTCCCCACATCGCGGTGACGGTCGCTTCTATGTCCTTCCCGTCCGGCTTCATTATCTGTATCCTATCGCCGACACTGAATTTGTTTTTCTGTTCTATGGTTATCTCTTTGCCGCTGCCCTGAGCGATACCGAGATATATCGCTTCGCTGTCGTAAGTCAGTCCGTCATAGATCTGACCGCTGTTGTCCGGCTTTCCGAAATAGAATCCCGTCCCATACGGTCTGAATGTGCAGCGCCTTAGCTGCTCCATATAATGATCTTTTTTTGCTTCATACTTTTCCCGCGATTCAAAAAGATCATCTATCGCTTCTCTGTATGTCCTCGTCACGCTCGCAACATACAGTGCATTCTTCATCCTGCCTTCAATCTTGAAACTGTCTATCCCCGCATCAACCAGTTCGGGTATATGATCTGCCATGCACAGATCCTTGGAGTTAAATATGAATGTACCTCTCTCTGTCTCTTCAACAGGGAAATACTCTCCCGGCCTCGACTCCTCCATAACGGTGTACTTCCATCTGCAGGGGTGTGTGCATGCACCGTGATTGGCATCCCTTCCCGTCATCGCATTGGAGAGAAGACACCTGCCGGAGTACGAGATACACATCGCACCATGGATAAAGCACTCTATCTCCAGATCGTCAGGGATATGCTTTCTGATATCCGCGATCTCCTTTAAACTGAGTTCTCTGCCCCCGACCACGCGCTTTGCACCGAGATCATGCCAGAAGAGAAATGTCTCCGCATTTACATTATTGGACTGAGTCGATATGTGCATCTCCGCTTCGGGCCATACCTTCTTAAGTATCCTGATCAGTCCGGGGTCGGATATGATGATCGCATCGGGTGAATTCTCGCCGAGATCACGGAGCTCTTCGAAATATCTTTTTGCATCATCAAGGTCATATCCGTGCGCAAAGATATTCGCGGTAACATAGACCTTTACGCCTGCCGCGTGTGCGTACTTTACATTCTCTCCGATCTCCTCTACGGAAAAGTTGCGCGCTTTCGCGCGCAGACTGAACGCTTCACCACCGATATATACCGCATCGGCTCCGTATCTTATCGCTGTCCTGAAAGTCTCGGGAGATCCTGCGGGGATCAGCAGCTCGGGCTTATTTACTTTTTGATCGACAGAGCCACTCCGTCCGCCATCGGCATTAAGCATGTGTTTAAATCCTCATCGTGATAGATCTCCCGGATGAACTCTCTCATCCTTGCGTGTATCGTACGGTCGCGTCTGCGCACCGCATATCTGGACTCGAGTACGTCTCCTTCCTGCAGACAATTGTCCGTGATAAGGAGTCCGCCCTTCTTAAGGAGTCTCTTTATGTCTGACAGTAAAAAAGGATACTGCCCTTTGGCGGCATCCAGAAAAATGATATCGTATTCTTTATCAAGTGTCTTTATGACCTCCGCCGCATCGCCCTTTATCAGTGTGATGTCATCGGAGTATCCTGCCTTTTCGATATTCTGAAGTGCGGCATTTGCTCTGTCTTCATCGAGCTCTATGGTCGTGATCTTAAGACCGTCGCCGCCCGCTTCTCTCATAAGTATGGACGAGAATCCTATCGCGCTTCCTATCTCAAGTATATCCGCGGGCTTTCTTTCCGTGATGATAAACTTAAGAAGATGCTGGACCGCAGTCCTAATGATCGGGACTCTGTCCGCTCTTGCCGTCTCTTCAAGCTCCGTTAAAAATTCCGATTTGCCTCCCGATATCAGATCGAGGAATGCATCAGTTCTGTCTTCGTACATCAATTGGACTCCGAATCGTTTCCGCCGTCAGCATCTCCGGCTCCGCCATCTTCCTCTCCGTCAGGCGCGGCGGGCGCTTCCTCTTCCTCACCCGTTCCGGTAGCTTCTCCCGCGTCGGGAAGGACTGACTTTTCATCATCTCCTTCGACAGTCGTCTTGGCAGTCATAGCTGCAAACATCTCCTCTGCTGTCATGGATGTGCTGACCGTATATGTTCCGGGCTTTAGATCTTTCCTGTACTCTGAAGCGTAATACTGCAGCATGAAAAGCGTTGCATCTCTGGAGAGACCTTTCTCCGCAAATATTGTTCCAAGCTGCTTCGCGGAGAATTTCTCCGGAATCGTTACGCTCACTTCTCTTCCCTCACCTGCGGATATGGGCGGCTCCGTAAAGATACGATAACCGTAATCATAGCATTTACCTGCCCAAGTGATGATAAGGTGTATGACGAATATCGCGATAACGACCTTCAATATCAGGTCGACCACATATGCAATGAGTCCTATGATCTTGGATTTACTCATTACTCAAAATCCAGCCTTTCTATAAGATTATCTTCAAGCTCCTGCATCATACGGCAAAATGCAAGCTCCGCCGCGAGGAAATTGTCGACAAGAGGATTCTCTCTGAATCCTTTGAATTCTTTTTCAAACTCCGCGAGCTTGGCGAAATCAAATCCTTCCGACATCTGCATATCATAATTGCGCTGTCTGAATTCATCGATACGCGCTTTAAGCGCCGGATCCTGCTTTACAAGATCCAGCTGCTTACGATACTCGCGGTATACTTCACTGTTTTTGATATCGGCTGCGAATCTCTCGAGAGCCTCATCAACCTCTGTCATAATCCACCTGTCCTGTTCAGAATTCCTGAATGATCGGCAAGATCATCGGGCGCCTCTTGGTCTTCTTCCAAACGAAGTCACTCATCTCATCCCTTATCGCAGACTTAAGTCTGTTCCAGTCTGACGGTGCTTCGTCTATGCACTCAAGTATAGCTTCCTCGGCAAGAGTCCTCGCTTCATCAAGGAGCTCATCCGATTCCTTAACATATACAAATCCTCTCGTGACTATATCGGGGCCCGATACGAGCTGTCCCGACGAGCCTTCGATACCGACGACCACTATGAGTATACCGTCCTCCGAGAGTCTCTGTCTGTCCCTTAATACGACATTTCCGACATCACCTACGCCGAGTCCGTCGACGAGTATGTCTCCTACCTGTACATGCCCGGTGACCTCAGCTCCATCCTCATCGATCTCAAGTATATCTCCTGAAGAGAGGATCTTGATGTGGTCCTTATCTATGCCGAGCTCACGCGCTATCTTGGCCTGTGCGATCAGATGCTTGTACTCTCCGTGTACAGGGATCGAGTACTTAGGTCTGACAAGCGCATATATCAGCTTTATCTCTTCCTGACATGCGTGTCCGGAAACATGCACATCCTGGAATACGACATCGGCCCCTTTCTGAAGGAGCTGGTTCATTATCTTGGTGACGGGCTTCTCATTTCCCGGTATCGGATGGGATGAAAAGATGACCGTGTCCTTAGGTCCTATCGTCACCTTCCTGTGCGTGCCGTCCGCCATTCTCGACAGTGCTGCCATACTCTCGCCCTGGCTTCCGGTCGTGATGATGACCTGTTTCTCGGGCGGATAGTTCTTAAGCACATCGAGTTCTACCAGCGTATCCTCAGGAACCTGAATGCACTCAAGCTTCTGAGCGATGTCTATGGTATTGACCATGCTGCGTCCTTCGACACTTACCTTTCTGCCGAAGTGATGCGCAGTATTTATGATCTGCTGTACCCGGTCAACATTGGATGCAAAGGTCGCAACTATTATCCTGTTATCCTTGTGCTCGTCAAAGAGTGACCTGAATGCTCTTCCGACATTCTTCTCGGATGGCGTAAATCCGGGTCTCTCCGCATTGGTCGAATCGCAAAGGAGCGCGAGGACTCCCTTCTTGCCTATCTCCGCAAATCTCTGCAGATCTATCGCATCGCCGTATACGGGCGTGTAGTCGACTTTGAAATCTCCCGTGTGGACTATCGTTCCGACCGGGGTGTATATAGCCAGCGCCGCCGCGTCCACTATACTGTGGTTGGTCCTTATGAACTCCACATGGAAAGCTCCGAGACTGATAACGGTTCCGAACTTTACTACTTTACGTCTCGTGCAATCCATCATCTCATGTTCCGTGAGCTTATGCTCGATAAGTCCCATAGTCAGTCTCGTCGAGTATATCGGAACATTCACATCACGGAGCACGTAAGGTATCGATCCTATATGATCCTCGTGTCCGTGAGTTATTACAAATCCTTTTACCTTATCGATATTATCCTTAAGGTAAGTAACATCCGGAATGACGAGATCTATGCCGAGCATATCGTCAGCCGGAAATGCCAGTCCGCAGTCTACTACAATGATACTGTCCTCGTATTCGAATGCGGTGATGTTCATCCCTATCTGTTCAAGTCCGCCGAGAGGGATGATCTTCAGCTTACCCTTATTCTGTTTTTCAGTACTACTCAAAATTCCTCCTAGTCTGCGTCCCTCGTAAGAGCCACATCCCCGAGCAGTTCCTCAAAAACTCCCGCCACAGCGTCAAGCTCGTTGTCGTCAGATACGATCATGTATCTGCTCTCCTTGTCGCCTTCCTTTGACAGGTCCTTGAGAATGAGTGCTTCTCCGTCGCCTTCCTCGAAATCCGTGACCAGGATATAGCTGTTTCCGTTCAGCTTAGTCTGCTCAAGTACGAAGAATTCGACAGGAGAATCTCCATCTGCCTGAAAGATGATCTTCTCTAATTTGGTGTCGCTCATTTGTTTGCTCCTATGTTATGCGCACGCATATAATCCTCCAGGATTATCTGTGCGGCAATACGGTCAACATGTTTCTTAAAATCACTGCGCTTTATACCGAGGCTCGCCATCTCCTCCTCGGCTTCAAAGGATGAAAGTCTCTCATCCTGAAATTCCACTTTAAGTCCGGTCCTTCGCTCTATCCCCTCTCCGAACTCGCGCGAAAGCTTCGCCCTTTCGCCTTCGGAGTCATCCATATTTAAGGGGAGGCCGATAACGACAAGATCGACGGAATACTCCTCTATGAGTTCCTCGATCCTTGAATAAGTCTTCCTTAGATGATTCTCCTTTTCCCTCCTGATGATCTCGACGCCCTGCGCCGTGAGTCCCAAGGGATCACTGACTGCGACTCCCACCGTCTTGGAGCCGTAATCCAGTCCGAGAATCCTCATTATTCCCAGCCTCTTGCGCGGATATACTCGGTAAGAAGTTCCTCGACGAGCTCATCTCTCTCGACCTTCATGATGAGGCTCCTCGCTCCGTTATAGCTGGTTATATATGTAGGATCACCGCTCATGATATAACCTACTATCTGGTTTACGGGATTGTATCCCTTCTCCTGAAGCGATTCGAATACGGCTGTAAGTACCGCTCTCGCACCGGTGGGATCGGTCTGAACTTCAAAAAATTGAGTATTTCCCAAATCTTCGTTCATATAAACTCCGTTCTGCTTTACGCAAAAAAAGTATGCACAGTTAATAGAATTTTACATTATATTGTCAGAATTTTCAACTTTACGGGCACTGCGACGCCGTGAGTATCTCACTGCTGCCGGGGATAAAGCCTTCGAGGCATACGCTCACGGTATCGCCCCCGGAGAGGCCTTCGGTCACGGGAAGCGCCGTCATTATATACTCCCGCGTATGACCGGTGAAATATTCCTTTCCGTTATAAGTCGCCTTCTCCTCTATGAGCACTTCGGCCTTTTCACCGATAAATCCTTCTCTGAAGGCCTTCGATGCTCCGGCTGTCAGTTCAAGAAGCCTCTTGCTTCTTTCAGCTTTGACCGCAGATTCTACCTGATCGGGCATCTTGTCAGCTATCGTGCCTTTGCGTCTGGAGTACTGGAAAACATGCATTTCGTAGAAATCCATCTCCTTTGCAAAAGCGAAGGACTCCTCAAATTCCTCATCCGTCTCGCCCGGAAATCCGGCTATGATATCCGTCGTGATCGCACATCTGTCCCCGAAGGCATCCCTTAAGGCGCGTACCGCGGACCTGTACTCATCGGATGTGTACTTCCTGTTCATCCTCTTAAGCGTCGCATCGCATCCGCTCTGAAGCGAGAGATGAAAATGAGGGCAGACTGCTTTAAGTGCAGCCAGGCGCTTTGCCGATTTCGGCGTGATGATGCGGGGCTCAAGCGAGCTTAGGCGTACTCTGCAGACTCCCGGGACGCGGCATATCTCCTCGACCAGATCTATGAGCCTGCTCTCTCCACGATAGTCTCCGTCCGCATCTATCCCATATGAACTGATATGGATACCTGTAAGGATCAGTTCCCTATATCCGGCATCCGTCAGATCCTTTATCTCTTTTAATATGTCATTCTTGTCTCTGCTGCGGACGCGCCCTCTGGCATAGGGGATCGCGCAATATGTACAGAACTGATTGCATCCGTCCTGTATCTTGACATAGACTCTCTTGTGCTCGGTAGCTCCGCTGCCTGAATCTGCGCCGCCCTTAAGCTTCAGTGACATGGTCTCGTATTCGCATCTGCCGGAGCCCAGATCCTTGCGGGTAATGCGCTTTCCCGTCTTTAAGTATTCCTCTATCAGGTCGGTCAGCTCTGACTTGTGATTGTTTCCGATCGCGATATCTACAGGTCCGTCTCCTGCGGTAAGATCAGTTCCCGTCTCCACATAGCAGCCCGTTGCCACTATCACCGCATCAGGGTTGAGCGCTTTTGCACGGTTGATCATCTGCCGGCTCTTCCTGTCGGCAATATTTGTTACCGTACACGTGTTGATCACGTATATGTCGGATTTTTGGTCAAATTGCACAATTTCATACCCGGCATCTTGTGCGTTTTGTCGCATTACTTCCATCTCGTATGAATTGACTTTGCATCCTAAATTGTGAAAGGCTATAGTTTTTTTCATTTTTTCCCTAAAGGTTTGGACATCTTTGGAGCCCGTTTTTTCTTGACATTTATTTGGCGTACGCTTAATATGAGGGCGTAGCAAAGAAAAAGAAAAACATAAGGAGGTAACTAATCATGAAAACCGTAAAGATTTCTCTTAACTCCATTGACAAGGTAAAATCCTTCGTAAACGACATTACTAAGTTTGATTATGACTTTGATCTGGTATCAGGAAGATATGTAATCGATGCTAAGTCCATCATGGGAATCTTCAGCCTCGATCTTTCCAAGCCCATCGACCTCAACATTCACACCGAGGACGGAGCAGAGGAAGTTCTCTCAGTACTCAGCCAGTATCAGATCTGATCACATATACGGAGTATAAGACTAAAGAGACCGGCAATGCCGGTCTCTTTTTTGTTAATTACCTGCTTTTGCCGATATTACCCAGGGGGCGGGCTGGTCCTCGAATACCCCGCTGCTCTTTAGCTTGGATACCGAGATCCTTATGACAGTCACATCCGTGATGCCGTATTTAGCAAGGATATCCGTCATCGAAGCCGCAGTCTTAAAATCAAGCGTATAGATGACAAATTCCATATTGGGATTTAGCCCGGTGAGGAAAGCCAGTTCCTGCTCGAGACTGGCGGAAGCTACAAGCATCGTCGTATCGGGAACTGCGAGCTTAGACATCGTATCCTCACCGACATGATCGACTATCTCGATATTCTTCAGTCCGAATTTATTGACATTCTCCTCCATCGTTTCACGGTCATTCTCCTTGTACTCAACCGCGATGACCGTTCCGTCTCCGCACATCATAGCAGCTTCTACCGCGATCGACTCACCGGAGATGACGCAGAGATTCTTGCCTTCATGTATCTGCATCTTGGAGAGGAGTACAGACCTTATCTCGGATCCGACATACTTAACAGATCCTGATGCGAACTGCTTATTGTCCATTCCGAATTTGATGGTGCTGCGCGCATTCGGATTGAGGACGATCATTCCGGCAGATGCATTGATGCCTCTGTCTATCATAGCAGAGACCTTGTCTCTCTTGATCGGGCCGGAAGGATCCGAACCTTCATTATAGATAACTTCGCACTCGCCGAGACCTACATCCCACATTTTATAGAAGATATCCTTATCACCCGCCTCGGTAAATACGAGTACACATCTGTGCGCCTCGACGGTAGGGATGAGATTCTTATTCTTCCTCGTGATATCGAGTATCTTAACATGCTCAAGATCTATATCCGTATTGTCCGAGAAATACTCAAGCCACGATATGATATTGGAATTGCTGAAAAGTCTTTCTTCCATTTCTTTTTCCTCCGATCCCGATCATCTTAAATGCTTGCAATTAACTTTGGTTTACTTACATTTAGCGAGAAGCTCTTCCCACTTCTTATCAACATACTTCTGAGCTTCCTCGATGGTCCATTCATTTCCGGGCTTGAAGCAGTGCTTGAACCTTCCCTGCTTTCTCATGAACTCCTCAACGGGAAGTTTCTTCTTGGGCTCATAAGTGAGTCTGTACTCTCCCTCGACAACCTCATACACAGGCCATACACAGGTATCTATCGCGAGTTTGCAGATCTCGATCAGATCCTCAGCCGGGTACTGCCATCCTCTGGGGCAGGGAGTGAGCACATTTACAAATGCGGGACCTTCGGTATAGATCGCACGATGTGCTTTCTCATGGAAGTCCTTCATGTTTCCGAAGAGTGTTGTCTGTGCGGCATACTTAACTCCGTGCGCTACAACGATCTGAGTGAGATCCTTCTGAACCTGCTTCTTACCTACGGACTCGACACCCGCGGGAGTGGTAGTTGCGGATGCAAATCTCGGAGTGGCAGATGAACGCTGAGTTCCCGTATTCATATATGCATTGTTGTCGTAGCAGAAATATGTGAAGTCATGTCCTCTCTCGAGTGCGCCGGAGAGTGACTGGAATCCGATATCGTAAGTACCGCCGTCTCCGCCTATGGCAAGGATCTTAAACTTCCTGTCCTCAGCAATCTTACCCTTTCTCTTCATCACGTTCATAGCTGCCTCTACACCGGAAGCGGTAGCAGATGCATTTTCAAACGCGGTGTGGATATAGGAATCATCCCATGCAGTATACGGATACTGGAATGATGATACTTCGAGACATCCTGTCGCATTACATATGACAGCTTTGTCATCAGGATCGACTGCACGCATCATAGCTCTGCATACGATACCCGCTCCGCATCCGGCACAGAGTCTGTGGCCGGGATTGAAGCGTTCTTTTTTATTCATTTCCTCTTTAAGATTGTATGCCATTACTTTTCCCTCTGTCCCATATGGGTATATATATCACCTATCTCACCGCCTGCCGCAATCTTGCCGAGTCTGTCATAGACGCTCTTGGCAGCCTCCACAGTGAAATCTCTTCCTCCGAGTCCGAATACGATGTCGACCATTTTGGGTCTGGTCTCGAGATTAAAGCAAGCTCCGCAGGTTTCCGCATAGAGAGGTCCGCCACACGCAGAGAAGCCTTCGCTCTTGTCCATTACCGCTACGGCTTTGCAATTCTTAAGTGCCTGTGCGATCTCCTCTCCGGGGAATGGTCTGAATACTCTCAGCTTGATGAGTCCTGCTTTCACACCGCTTTCTCTTAGTTCATCGACTGCTGCCTTGGCAGTACCTGCAGATGATCCCATGATCACCATTGCGATCTCGGCATCTTCCATTCTATACTCTTCGAAGAAACCATACTTCCTGCCGAAAGTCTTTTCAAAATCCGCAGCGACTTCGAGGATCACCTTCTTGGCATTCATCATCGCATGGGCCTGTGCCACATGCGCTTCCATATAGTAGTTGGATACTCCGTAAGGTCCTACAGCGAGAGGATTCTCTTCCTTTAAGAGATAGTTCTCAGGCTTGTACTCTCCGACGAAGGCCTTTACCTTGTCATCTTCCTCTATCTCGATATTCTCTATTGCGTGAGAAGTGATGAATCCATCCTCACATACCATAAGGGGAAGTCTGACATCGGGATGCTCCGCGATACGATGTGCCATGAGGTAATTGTCATATACTTCCTGATTGTTCTCACCGTAGAGCTGGATGAATCCGGAGTCTCTCTCAGCCATGGAATCCGAATAGTCGTGATTGATATTGATAGGTCCCGTAAGCGCACGGCACGAAACCGCGAGCACTATGGGAAGTCTCGATGATGCCGCAACATAGAGCACCTCATTCATGAAGGAGAGTCCTGCAGACGAAGTGGCGGTCACAGCTCTGCATCCTGCTGCCTCCGCTCCCATACATGCGGACATGGATGAATGCTCGCTCTCCACACAGATGAACTCTGTATCTACTTTTCCGTCAGCCACATACTGTGCGAAGTACTGAGGTATCTCAGTCGACGGAGTGATCGGGAACATAGCGAACACATCGGGATTGATCTGTCTCATCGCCGTTGCTATCGCTTCGTTTCCGGAAAGTCTGTCTCTTATACTCATTACTCTTCCCTCCAAACTATAGCATCAAAGGGACATGCTTTTATGCATATGCCGCAGCCTTTGCAATGATCGTAATCAAACTCCTCACGCTTTCCGTCCTTTACGGGAATGCATGCATCGGGGCAGAAAGGAGCGCAGAGTACACACTGCTTGCACTTATCCTTGATCCACTCGGGAGTGCGTGATCTCCACTCTCCCGTCTTGGTGAGCCTGCTGGTTCCGGGCTCGTAGATCTCACATCCGACAGTCATCTCCTGCCAGGGGATCTTCTCGTTTATATCTTCCGCTCTCTTCATCCGTCACTCCTTACTTCGTCCATCGCTTCCCTGAGACACTTGAGGTTACCCTCAACGACCTGAGGCTTCTTAGCGAACTTATGACGATATGACTCTTCCATATCACTTAAGAACTTATTCCTCTCAACACATCCGCTGACTGCGACTACGGCAGCAAGCATCGGTGTGTTGGGGAAATATGCTCCGAGATTTCTGACCGATATCTCTCTGGCATCGATAGTGCATACCTTTCCTTTGTATCCCTTAAGCAGAGGTCTGACATCTGCGGGAGACATAGAGGTGTTGACTATGATCGCTCCGTCTTCTTTGAGTCCGGCGGTCACATCGACGCTCCCGATCAGAGTCTCATCGACCACGACCACATAATCAGGATCATAGATATTGGAGTGGATCGAACATCTCTCATCGGAAATACGATTGTACGCTGTGATCGGAGCTCCCGATCTCTCCGGTCCGTACTCCGGGAAGGACTGTACGAACTTGCCGTCGAGGAACGCCGCATCTGCGAGGAGCTGACTGGCTGTCTTTGCTCCCTGGCCTCCGCGTCCGTGCCATCTTACTTCTACCATTTTACCCATCTTGTTTCTCCGTTTTGCTTCGGCTCGGCATTAATGTCGGTATGCCGTTTATTTAACTTCCACGACTTCCGTGGTTTCATATACTTTGTTTAAAAGATCCTCTATCACATCGTCAAGATGATGCTCATGCTTCCTGATGATATTGACATTGGGCTTCGTAACGGGGTGCTTTGCCACAAATATCGTGCAGCAGTCCTCGAACGGAAGTATCGAGGTCTCATAAGTACCGATCTTCTCTGCTATGGTGACGATATCCTGCTTATCAAAAGCCACAAGCGGTCTGTATACGGGAAGCTCACAGACCTCATTGGTCGATACCATGCTCGCCATAGTCTGCGATGCCACCTGACCGATGCTTTCACCCGTGATGAGTCCTATCGCGCCGCACTCATGTGCATAATGCTCAGCGATACGCATCATGTATCTGCGCATGATGATAGTCAGCTCATCGTGTGGACATTTCTCATATATAGCCAGCTGGATATCCGTGAAATTGACTATATGAAGTCTGATCGGTCCGGTGTACTCCGCGATGATCTTAGCCAGGTCAATAACCTTCTGCTTCGCTCTCTCACTTGTGTACGGAGGCGCATGGAAGTAAACAGCATCTATGCTGACACCCCTCTTGGACACCATCCATCCCGCAACGGGAGAATCGATACCTCCGGAGAGCAGGAGCATTCCTCTTCCGCCCGTTCCGACAGGCATACCGCCGGGGCCGGGGATCATCCGGGAGTAGACATATATCAGATCGCGTATCTCCACCTCGAGCATGACCTGAGGCTTGTGTACATCAACTTTAAGCTCGGGATATGCATCCAGGAGCACTTCACCGAGGGCCGCATTTATCTCCATCGAATCCATCGGGTAGTTCTTGCGGTTCCTGCGGGCATTTACTTTAAATGTGAGATTCTTGTCCGGATAGACATCATCGAAATATTTGACTATATCCTTGCCGAGCTCCTCGAATCCCTTATCTTCAAGGCAGAGCACGGGGCAGATCCATATGATACCGAAAATATGCTTAAGACGGTCAATTACTTCATCGTAATCAAATCCCTCCGAACAGTCCACATATATGCGGCCCGGAGTCTTGTGTACCGAAAATTTCCCTTCCACATGTGAAAGACCGCGCTGTATCTGTGAGATAAGCGCATCCTCGAACATATATCTGTTTTTTCCTTTGATACCGTTCTCTGCGTATTTGACCAGAAATGTATGAAAAATCTCTTTATTCATCGAAAGTCAGGCTCCCTTCGGGCAAGTATAGCACAAAAGGCGCCTGTTCGCTACATCCTTACGAATTTTCTGAGCTTGGGGATATTGTCGGATAAAACAGCAATACAGGTGTCGATATCTTCCTCAGTTGTACCCGTCGAGAAAGAAAACCTCACCGTAGAGCCCGCCAGATCCTCGGACATTCCTATAGCCTGCATAGTGGAGGACATGGACCTCTTGTGTGATGAACATGCGCTTCCCGCGGATATGTATATTCCGGCATCTTCGAGGGTATGAAGGAGCACCTCACTCCTTACTCCCTTAAACGATGTGCTCACGATATGGGGTGCTGCTATATATGTGCCGTTTTCATCGGTATTTGATATGGGGCCGTTTACCCTTACATCTCCGATCTCGGACAGCCCCTTGATAAAGTGCTCCCTCAGGGCATACATCCTCTCCGTATCCTCTTTAAGCGTGGAATACAGCATCTCGGATGCAAGTGCCATTCCTGCGATACCGGGGACATTGAGCGTGCCGGATCTAAGTCCGCCCTGCTGCCCTCCGCCGTATGATACAGGCTTTAATCGTACGCCGTCTGCGACATATAAGAATCCGATACCTTTAGGTCCGTGGAGCTTATGTCCGCTGACGGAGAGCATGTCTATGTGCATCTTCACCGGATTGATATCTGCTTTGCCGTAACCCTGCACCGCATCTACATGGAAGAGAGTATCCTGACCTATCCTCTTTATCAGCTCGCCCGCTTCCGCTATCGGCTGAAGGGATCCTATCTCATTGTTTGTATGCATGACAGATACAAGTATGGTCTCAGGAGTTATGGCAGCTTCAAGGTCTGCGAGTCTGATCCTTCCCCTCTCGTCACATCCTAAGTATGTAACGGTAAAGCCACGCTCCTCCAGTTCTTTCATAGAGTTAAGTACAGCCGGGTGCTCGAGGCGGGTCGTGATGATATGCATACCTTTACGCTTCATGCTCTCTGCAGCGCCTATGATCGCGAGGTTGTCAGACTCCGTTCCGCCCGATGTAAAGATGATACGCTTCGCCAGATCTCCGCTGCTTCCTTTGATATGCAGAGTCTTGGCGATCTTTTCAGTCGCTTCCTTTACATAGCCTTCCGCATTCACTCCGGCCATATGCATACTCGAAGGATTGCCGTAATCCTCCGTCATTATCTTCATTACCAGCTGCGCGACCTCGGGAAATACTTTAGTCGTTGCACTATTGTCCAAATAGATCTCTTTCTTTTCGTTCATGATTTCCTTGCCTTTTGATTTCCTTTATTATCTTCCCAGATTGATAATAGTATAGTCTCCCATATATGCCATAAATCCTTTATCCGGATATGCCGGCATACTTTCGGATATCGTAAGTGCTTCCATCCTGTGCTCTGCATTTTCGTCAAGTGTAAGCACTACTCCTGTGCTGCATTCGATATATCTGATCGCAGACTGCGCCGCACTGTACGGATTTCCTTCATTATACACCCACTCATAGAAACTAAGGCCATATACATCATACTTCTCAAGCAGGATCGAGTTGTCCTCAAACTCTTCTCTTCCGATAAATATGACCGGTTTATCGCATGCAGCAAGCGCAGTCAGATTATTTACGATCTCATCAGTGATGCGTGCGTCCTTCGCATCGCGCATATGATTTGTATATACCAGTCTCGTGCAAAGCAGGATCTGTATTACGATCCATGCTGTGCATACGACGGATATCAGCTTCTTCCTCTCGGGGAGCTTCCCGATCGCATATACCGCCAGATACGCACTTACGATCTGCAGAGCATACTGCATCCTCCTTACCGGTCTGTCTCCGAGGAGAGCAGTCATAAACAGAGGCGCAGCCAGGAGGAGGATAATGCATATCAGTCTGATACCGTCAGGCTTGTATCTGTCTCCTTTTGCCTTTGCTGATCTGTATTCATTGACCGCGATCAATATCATCATTGCCACATCAAATATATAGAGTGATGCATTTCCCGATCCGTAACACAGCATGATCTTGCCGAACTCGATAATGATATTGGATATGCACTTACCTGCGGGATATACTCCCCACTTTATCATCTCATCAGTGCGAAGGACTCCGGTGGATGCGCTCCGCTTGATAATGAGATATATGAACATCGTGATCACGAAGTTGATAATGAGGACAAATATCTTCCTGCGTGAGATACGCCGTGATTTCTCTTTGCCGCACTCAGAGAGATCTCTCTCATACCCGGTGAGAGTAACGATCCCAAGGATCACAATATAATACACGATAAGAGCCTGATATATGAATATGCAAAATACCACAGCCAGATTGATAAATCCTATGATCCCGGCACCTGTCACAGATGCTTTGGCAGGCGCGCTGCCGTATCTGCGAATGAGCACATGATCAAAGATAAGCGCACAGAGTGTGAGTATCAGGATACCGGCTCCGATCTCAGCGATCTGATGATTAAAGTATAGCGTATATGCCCATACCGGGGATGTCCCGATAAGCAGACCAAACAGGAGCAGATCGCGTTTGGCGCATTTGATATAACATCCTACAAGGATGATCGATATTTCGAAAAAGACAATAAAAAGGACAGCCGACAGAACAGGTCTGTAACTCTCCAGTCCAAAGATCCTCTTCAGAAAGAGCAGAGAATATCTGCCGCTTACTTTGATGGTCTCCATCGCTCTCTCGGGATGAGTCATCATTTCATCGCAGTCGAAATTGATGCATCCCGTTATCGCAAGAGGAAGGAGAGTCGCTGCCGTGATAATGACAAAAAGCAGCAACTCTCCGATATTCTCTTTAAAGCATTTCTTTATATTCATAATACCGCGTCGTCGCAATTGATCAGTCTGACCGTATACGGCTTCTTGGTATCGACCTTAGCCTCAACTTTACTTCCCTTCCTGGTAAAGGATGCTTTGAGGTCGATATTATTATTCATATCATAGATCACTGTCTCGGCAGTCTGTCCGTCAGCGAGAGCATATACTCTTAGTTCAACTCCGTCAGCGTAATCATAATCAGGACCGTCCTCCTTAGCGCCGTAAGCTATGATACTTCCGGGTCTTACCATAAGAGGGATATCGCAGTATCCGATCGTTTCCTTATACCACTTTCCGCCCTCATATACTTCCTCGGTAAAGAAGTCAGTCCACTTTCCTTCGGGCAAATAGTACTCAGCTCTTGATTCATCATTGAAGACAGGAGCAACGAGGAGACTGTCTCCGAACATATACTGCTTATCGAGATATGTCACATTCCTGTCACCGTTAAACTCAAGTATCATCGCACGCATAGTCGGGATACCTGTCTTCGATGTTTCTACCGCAGTCTTGTAGATATAAGGCATCAGACGAGCTTTAAGTCTCGTAAAGAATCTGACAACATCGACTGCTTCCTCATCATAGAGCCAGGGCACTCTGTACGATGACGATCCGTGAAGTCTCGAGTGGGATGAGAGAAGTCCGAATCCGACCCATCTCTTATATACATCGGCCGTGGATGTATTCTCAAATCCTCCGATATCATGTGCCCAATATCCGAAGCCCGACATCTGCAGCGAGAGTCCTCCGCGGATACTCTCCTCCATCGATTCGTAATCCGACCAGCAGTCACCGCCCCAGTGCACGGGGAACTTCTGTCCGCCTGCAGTAGCGGATCTGGCGAAGAGTATACCCTGACCCTTGCCCCTCTTTTCCTCGAGGATATCGTGTACACATTTATTATAGAGATATGTATAGTAATTGTGCATGCGCTTCGGATCGGAGCCGTCGAAATACTCCACATCTTCCACAGGGATACGCTCACCGAAGTCTGTCTTAAGTGCATCCACTCCCATATCTATAAGCTTAGCCAGGAAGCTCTGATACCATTTGCATGCATCGGGATTCGTAAAGTCTACGAGTGCCATACCGGGCTGCCACATATCCCACTGCCATACATCGCCGTTCTTACGCTTTACGAAATATCCCTTCTCAACACCTTCATCAAAGATATCATTGCCCTGCGCAATATAAGGGTTGATCCATACACAGATATTCACGCCCTTTGCTTTGATGCGCTTTATCATTCCTTCGGGATCGGGGAAGATCTTCTCATCCCAGACAAAATCCGTCCAGTGATAATCTCTCATCCAGCAACAGTCAAAGTGGAATGTACGGAGAGGTATACCTCTCTCAAACATTCCGTCGATGAAACTCATGACAGTCTCTTCATTGTAATTGGTCGTAAAGGAAGTAGAGAGCCAGAGTCCGAATGTCCACGGTGCAGGAAGTGAAGGCTTGCCGGTAAGATCCGTATATCTCGCAAGGACCTGCTTCATGTCATCTCCGGCGATCACATAATAGTCAAGATATCCTCCCTCGACTGCGAATTCACATTTTACCACACTGTCCGATGCGATCTCGAAATCAAAAGGTTCCGGATGATTTACGAAGACGCCGTAATTCTTGTCAGAGATATAGAAAGGAATATTCTTATATGCCTGATCTGAGGAAGTACCTCCATCCTTATGCTCGATCCTCACGGTCTGACCGTTCTTAACGATGGATGAGAATCTCTCACCCATTCCGTAGATATGCTCATCGACTGTGATCGAGAGGTTCTGTCTCATATATGTATTGGCAGTATCTCCTGCGTGATCGTAAGCATGTCCCTTATAATCCTCCTTGATACATGCGAGGTCACGACCGGCAGATTTGGTAAATACTTTCCAGCCGTCAGCAGTCTTTCTCGAGAACACAAGAGTGAACTGCTTTTTATTTATCTCAAGCTTGATATCACCGCTTATGAGAGTGATCTGTGAGTCAGTATCACTTACTTCCATCGGAAGCTCATCGGTAAGTTCCAGCTCAAACTCAGGGAGTTTCTTCTTCGCTCCGGTATGATGCCAGGTCTGAACTCTGATGATCCCTGCAGCGGGTGATGATATCCTGATCGTCAGATTGACTCCGCCGAGAGTATCACCTTTGCCGTTAATATGGATCGTAGGCACGGTAAGAAGGATCGCATTTCCGTCCTTCTTGGAAAAATACACTTCAGTAGCAGGAAAGCATGTATAGCCCTCCGCAAATATCCAGCATCCGTTTTCAAATTTCATATACTGAACCCTCCATAGTTCAGTATTATATCAGAATTCCACCTTTCAGTGTTTAAGAGTTTTGTCGAACTGTCCGA
>ODAI014027087.1_pt1 | contig 24874 bp, 18 predicted proteins | sample 1539321 | NCBI WGS metagenome assembly ODAI01 (sample SAMN02144231, study PRJEB22623) | gut metagenome | biome: sheep rumen | host: Ovis aries | place: New Zealand
GTACACGGAGAGGCGTACGGTTTATACAACATACACCGATGACGCCCTGGCTTCAGAGGTCACACGAGTCCGTAACGCTGGTAAAGGTCATCCAATAAGGATCAACAATCCCACGAATCCGGATATCAAGAAGATCACGTATTCACTGACATTTGACAGTGATACATGTATTAATGTGTACTTCGAAATGAATGCCGGAGCAGCGTATGACGGCCATTTCTCTATTGTCGGACTGGACAATAATCAATACTGGTTCGCCGATACATCCAATCCTCATGAATACTCGACCGGAGAAACATTGACCATGGAGAAAATGACCGATGGACGGTATCGTGTGAAAATCAGCGGTATCAACGCACAGCATCTGGACAACGAATATGATTTCAATGTAGTTACTGAAGTCAACAGCGGAACGGATTCCTATACCGCTACCGCCAGTGTTAATGTAACCGGTCTCTCGTATGTATTCAGCCTGACGGCAGATGGAAAGGATGCAGACACGAAAAAGGCGGCTGTTGCGATCTTCAGATACTTCGAAGCGGCAAAACAATATACAGGGAACTCATGAGGGTGAGGCGAGAAAATCTGGTTCGCAGGTACCCGAAACAGATATCTGTATAAGATAAAGTTTTTTGTTATAATTGTTTGAGAAAGAAATAGTGCAAATATAGAGAACAAAAATGGAGAAAAGATATATGGACAGATATGAGAAGCTTGAATTGGATCTTATCGTCTTTGACAGTGAGGACATAATCACTACAAGCGATAATGAAGGCGGAGAACAAGACGCTTAATTCTTTCGCTAAATCTTTCACAGGAGACGAATAGATGAACCATAAGGAACGCATGCTGGCGAACTTGCCGTATAAGTCCTGGCTGGACGGCCTGTCGGAGGAGCGCATGGCGAATAAGACCAAGATCTTCAGATACAACAACATCGCACCGGACCAGCCGGAAGAGCGCGAGAAGCTCCTCCGTGAGATCCTTGGCAAGACGAAGGAAGGCTACCTCTGCATAGAGTCCCCGTTTTTCTGCGACTACGGCTACAACATCGAGGTTGGCACGAACTTCTTTGCGAACTATAACTTCGTGGTCCTCGATGTCGGCAAGGTCAAGGTCGGTGACAACTTCATGGCCGGCCCGAACGTCATGCTCTGTACCGCCGGGCACCCTCTCCACCCGGAGACCCGTAACAGCGGATATGAGTATGGCATCGACATCACGATCGGCGACAACGTCTGGATCGGCGGCAATGTCTGCGTTCTGCCGGGCGTGACCATCGGAAACAACGTCGTCATCGGCGCGGGCTCCGTCGTCACGAAGGACATCCCGGACAACATGCTCGCGGTCGGAAACCCCTGCCACGTCGTCCGCGAAATCACCGAAGCCGACCGCGACTTCTACTTCAAGGACAGAAAGTTCGACGTCAGCGACTATAAATGATCGATGCAAGAGCTTTCCGCTTCCGCTGGAAAAGCACCCGCCGCCCGGCTCGCGCCCGCGATCCCCAAGTAGCGCTGGCATCACCCGGCTCGCGCACCCACAATCCCTCGCCGCCCGGCTGGCCGCCTGCGCCCCGCGCGATTAGTGCACTAGTGAAACCGCTATACAAAAATGCCCCAGTTTTTTGTGTAATATTTCTGTAAAAAACTTCGTGACATAGCAAGTTGCTTACGCTATGATGAAGAGGTAATGAAAATCATTTCTCCGGAAAGAGTATTTTCTTTTGCAAAAGCACCTGTGGACGGGGTGGCTCCTGTCCCTTGGGAATCAGCCTGCGTGGCGGGGTGGCACCTGCCGGGAAACGCAGATCATGTCAGGGTGGCACCTGACGAATGAGGAACAGTGCTTTTGAAGAAGAAAAGAAATCGACGGGACTTTGATTTTTATGCAAGGCTTTTTTAGATGAATGATTCGGGAGAGGGCCCGACTAAGGGTGCTCCGCAGAAAACTTCGCGAGGGAGGATTATTGCAATGTTTGTACCTGGGAAATGGTCCGAGGACATTTGTGTCCGCGACTTTATCAACAAGAACTACACACCGTACGATGGGGACGAGTCGTTCCTGGCGGGACCGACACAAGACACACTGGATCTTTGGAATAAGATCCTGGAGCTCCGGAAAAAAGAGAAGGAGAACGGCGGTGTCCTGGATATCGATGAACATACCATTTCCACGATAACATCCCACGCACCCGGTTATATCGATAAAGATAAAGAGAGGATCGTCGGACTTCAGACCGATGCCCCTTTAAAGCGCGCGATCATGCCGTTTGGCGGTATCCGCATGGTCAGAACATCTCTGGAGGCTTATGGCCGCGAGATGGATCCTGAAGTTGAGAAAGTATTCCAGTATAGAAAAACACATAACGACGGCGTTTTCGATGCTTACACACCGGAGATGCAGCGTGCGCGTCACTGCGGTATCCTGACCGGTCTTCCGGACGCTTACGGCAGAGGACGTATCATCGGCGACTACCGCCGTATCCCGCTCTATGGCACGGCATTTCTGATCGCCCAGAAGAGAAAGGCGAAGGATCAGATCCTGCCGGATGTCATGGACGTCGAGACGATCCAGCAGAGGGAAGAGATCTCCGAGCAGGTCAAGAGCCTTTATGAGCTGACGAAGATGGCGCAGAGCTATGGCTTTGACATCTCCCGTGCAGCAAGAAATTTCACCGAGGCGGTACAGTGGCTGTACTTCGGTTATCTCGGTGTGGTAAAAGAACAGAACGGTGCGGCCATGTCCCTCGGACGTGTGTCCACTTTCCTCGATATTTATGCGGAAGAAGAACTGAAGAACGGCACCATGACGGAGTCCGAGATCCAGGAGGTCGTCGATCACTTCATCATGAAGCTCCGTATCGTGCGTTTCTTAAGAACACCGGCATACGATGAGCTCTTCTCCGGCGACCCGACATGGATCACCGAGTCTATCGGCGGCATCGGCCTCGACGGACGTCACATGGTTACGAAGATGAGCTACCGTTTCCTCCATACACTGGAGAATATCGGATCTGCGCCGGAGCCGAATATGACGATCCTCTGGAGCCCGAATCTTCCGGAAAACTTTAAGAAGTACTGCGCGAAGATCTCCATCAACACTTCGTCCATCCAGTATGAGAGCGACGAGCTGATGCGTGTAAAGTTTGGTGACGATTATGCGATCGCATGCTGCGTTTCCGCGATGCGCGTCGGTAAACAGATGCAGTTCTTCGGCGCTCGTGCAAATCTTGCGAAGTGCCTGCTCTACGCGATCAACGGCGGACGTGATGAGAAGACCGGCGATCAGGTCGGCCCGGTGAGAAATCCGATCACATCCGAGTACCTCGACTACGATGAAGTAATGGCGCGTTTCGATGAGACCTGCGCATGGCTCAGTAAGCTCTACATCAACACACTGAACGTCATCCACTACATGCACGATAAGTACTGCTACGAGCGTCTCGAGATGGCGTTGCACGATGAGAAGATCGACCGTACGATGGCTTGCGGACTTTCCGGTCTTTCCGTCATCGCCGATTCGCTGTCCGCGATCAAGTACGCGAAGGTTAAGCCGATCAGAAACGAACTGGGTCTGGCAGTGGACTTCGAGATCACCGGCGACTACCCGCAGTATGGTAACGATAACCCGAAGGTTGACCGTATCGCTGCAGAAGTTGTCAGAAAGTTCATGAAGCAGCTTTCTAAGCACAAGTGCTACCGCGATGCCCGCCCGACACAGTCGATCCTGACGATCACATCGAATGTCGTTTACGGTAAGAAGACCGGTTCAACACCGGATGGAAGAAAGGCTGGCGAGCCGTTCGCTCCGGGCGCCAACCCGATGCATGGCCGTGACAGATCCGGAGCCGTTGCCTCGATGAGATCCGTCGCGAACCTGCAGTACGATTACAGCGAAGATGGTATCTCCTACACATTCTCGATCCTGCCGACCACGCTCGGTAAGTCGGAGGAAGAGCAGAAGGAGAATCTGTGCAATCTGCTCGACGGTTATTTCACCGACGGCGGTCATCACATCAACGTCAATGTTATCTTGAGAAAGACCTTGCTCGATGCGATGGATCATCCGGAAAAGTACCCGCAGCTGACGATTCGTGTCTCCGGCTACGCAGTCAACTTCACGACGCTCACCCACGAGCAGCAGCTGGAAGTGGTCCGTCGTACAGTTCACTCGAAGTTCTGATCACGATCACATAAAAATAGAAAAGGTTTTGGATAAGTTTCTCGTGCTGTCCTCGGAGCATAGCTCCTGTGGAGGCACTTCGAAATCTTCTCCAAAACCTTTTTTTAACTTACCAGATACGTGAGTTACGTGGATTCTTCTTCGGATTTCAGCAGGGGGTAAACTACGTCCTCGTAGTCTTCGTATTTCTTCGCTTTCATGAGGCGCTTGATCTCGCGCTCTTTCCCATCGAAAAGCACTTGCCAGTATGTCCACAGTTCGCGCATCTTGTGGAGGACGTTGATGTCCGGCGACAGTACTTTCCGGTACTCGTGATAAAGCGTGTCGTGAAATCTTCGGAATTTTGCGTAGTCTGTTTCCTCTGCACCTGCGCTCTTAAGTCTGCCCGCCAGCTCCGGATCGGACACCAGGCCTCTGCCTAACATGATGGGATCGAGCGCACGCTCCAGGGCAGCATCGGGTTCTTTGTCCAACACGGCGGAATCGCCTTTGCTGTCCATCTTGACGGGATCGCCTCCGCGGGCAAACACTCCGGTTAAGTCAGCATAGTCTTTCACGCTGAAGATATTCCCGTTATACACGAGCGGGCACTTACAGTGTTCCAGTGCATAAGCGAAGTATTCTTTTCGGACATCGCCTTTATAGAAGTCAGTCCGGATCCTGGGATGCACGATCAGTTCGCTGATCGGGAAGAGATTGAAGATCTCCATAAGAGAAGAAAACTCTTCCGGATCATGGTAACCGAGTCGAGTTTTGACAGAGATCTTCATGCCATCTTTTTCTGCGTAAGAATAGATGTCAGAAAGGAACCGCAGAAGCGAATCTTTATCCTGCAGAAACCCCGCGCCTTTTCCTTTCGCGCAGACGGTGCCGGAGGGGCATCCGAGATTCAGATTTATCTCGCGATAGCCAAACCCTGCAAGTGCTTTTGCAGCATCAATAAAATGCTCGGAGCGGCAGGTCAGGATCTGCGGGACCAGGTTGATCCCTGTATTGTTTTCGGGCGCGATATCTTTTCTCTCGCGAGGCGTGAGCGGACACTTTTCGGCAGGCGAAATGAACGGCGCGAAGTACTTGTCCACGTGGCCGTAGATCTCGGCAAAAGCATTGCGGAAAATGTGAGTTGTGACGCCTTCGAGCGGCGCGAAATAAATCTTCATGTGAACCGCGGTTCCTCCCACATGCACCAATTCAAGTCAATTCAATTCAAATCAGTTCAAGTCAATTCAATTCCTTTCCGTTCAACAGAATCTATTGTATCACGAGGTGCGGCTTTCTTGGAAAGTATGATTTGGAGTATACTGTGTCTAAATGGAGTGCCGCGGAGGATACGAAGTGTGCGCATCGATATGATAACGAAGGATGAGAGGTTTTGGTATGGAGCAGGTAAAAGGATATGTGCATTCGATCGAGACGCTTGGCGCGGTGGATGGGCCGGGCCTTCGTTTCGTGGTGTTCCTTCAGGGCTGCCCGCTGCGTTGCAAGTTCTGCCACAACCCCGATACCTGGCGCACCGAGGGCGGGGAAGAGTACACCGTCGAAGAGATGGTCAGTAAGATCCTCCGCTACAGAAACTACATCAAGTCGGGCGGCGTGACTATCTCCGGAGGCGAGCCGCTCCGTCAGGCCGAGTTCTGCCTCGCGCTCACCCGCGCGCTTCACGAGGAAGGGATCCATGTCGCGATCGACACGTCCGGCATCTACTGTGAGGGTACTGCACTCGAGGCTGCGCTCGAAGCCGATCTTATCCTTCTCGATATCAAGGCTTTTGATTCTGATAAGGCAAAAGCACTTACCGGGTTTTCTACTGATCATGCCTGGCAGCTTCTGCGCGCCCGGCAGGAAGCAGGGGAGCGGCCCCCGGCGCCCGCATCAGAAATAGCTACCCCGGCGCCGCATGCTAAGCCTGTCTGGATCCGGCATGTGATGGTCCCGGGGATCACACTGATCGATACAAAACCGGACGGCCAGCCGTTCAATAATGAAGAAGAGTGGAGAGCCGCAAACACAGAACTCATCGATGGTATGCGTAGAATGAACGATTATTCATGCATCGAGAGAGTAGACCTTCTGCCGTTCCATAAGATGGGTGAATATAAGTATGAAGAACTGCATTTTCCATATGAATTAAAGGACACAAAAGAGCCCACCGATGAGGTCATCGAGTGGGCTGAAAATGCTCTTAAAGAAGTGCGTAGTTTACATCATTAAGCGTAATTTGATTCGACGTATTCGTAGATCATTTTGGATACTTCGCCGATGATATCCTGTGCTTTTTGTCCGTCACCGCTTTCTGTCATGACGCAGAGGACATAATCTTCGGAGCCGAAAACGATTGCTACATCGTTGTTTGCACCGTAGGAGGTGTTAAAACCGACTTTGTGCGCTACTTTTACGGTTCCGGGAACGCCGGCCGGCACGCCCCAGTTGTACTCGGTGTTGCAAAGGTCATCGATCAGGGGCTGATAGTGTGTCTCGTTGCCTCTATAGTCCTTGTAGAGGTGCTCCGCGTACTTCGCGAGGTCGATCGCAGAGGTGCGGCGGCGGCCATTCTGGGTATTTCCGGCGTAATCCGTGTATTCCACCTTGCTTCTGTAGTCCACAACGGCGCTGATCGTCTTGAGGTAGTTGTTATTTACGGCATCCTCGCCGCCTAAGCGGCGCAGGACCATGTTCGTTCCGCAGTTATCACTGATGGTGATCGAGCGGTGAGAGACCTCCTGGACGGTGTATTCCGTGCCGTCCGCGGAGTTCTGGATGTTTCCTGTACCACCCTCATAGTCGCCCTGAGGATAAGCTGCTGCGTTGTACTTCATTTTCTCATCGAGAGAGATCTCACCGGAAGCGGCTTTCTCGTAGAGGTAGGTGTTGTAAGCGATCTTGATGGAAGAAGCAGCTACGATCGGCTGTGTCTCTTTGACTCCGAGTGTCTCGCCGTTATTCATGTTGATGTAGTACACGCCGTAACGTCCGTTCTGGGATGCGAGATACTCGGTGATCTTTGTCTGAAGTGCGGTGAGATTTGCCGAACGGGTAGCAGCATCGACTGTCTGTGTCTTTGCAGATGTGGTCTCGGACGGTTCGGTAGATTCTCCCATCTGGGATTCGGAAGAGGTGATCACGTTTCCGCACTCGTCTGTCTCAAGCGAAACCGCAGAAGACGGAGCTGTCGTCGGAGTGGCTTCTTTCTTTCCTTTTTTCAAGAGTTTTGCGATGAATATTACGTCTAAAATGACGCAGACCATGCAGATAAAAAGACATGTTACGACGAAGACTTTTCTTCTGTCGTTTCTGGATCTGCGCCGTGGGCTTCTGGTGCCATAGATATTTCCATAGCCTGCACTGGCATTATGTTTCACGGTAGGTTCTCCTTATATATACGGTGCGGCGGGGGCGATGAGAAGGCCCGGTCAAGTGCTTTTGCAGATGCAATGCGGGAATGTGACCGGTGATTTCCTTCCTGCCGGGGCCGCTTAAATTCTATTGGTGTGTATCACAATTCTAGCATCGTAAAGTTACGATTCGATTTGCATATTGTAACAGTACATATACATAAGGGCAAGGAAGAGATTTTTGATTTTTGCCTAGTTTCAGGCGTTTCGGGGACTTTTGTGACTAAACTCTTATATTATTTCCGCAAAACTATAACTTTTGTCCTCGTCCTGCGTCAGTTTCTTCTTCTCCAAAAGCACTTTTCCACGTTTCTTTCTTCGCTTTCCCCGAGATGCTGCGCCCCCTGATACGGTGGGCTTAGAGGCGGGTTCTGAGACGGATTTAGAGTCGGTGGTTTGAGTCGAGTTTAGAGGCAGTGTTAGAGATGGGCTTAGAGGCGGTCCTGCATGCTCTGGCGCTCAGCGGAGCGGAGAAGGTCCGGGATCGATCTGGACATGTCTGTTCTCGTTGCAAATCCGAAGTGTGCGCGGAGCGGTACACCGTTGACGGTAACGCCCGAGAAATCGCACTTACAGATGTTTACGAGTGCCTCGGCGGTCGCGTGATCGGTATCCGGAAGAAGGACGATGAATTCATCGCTTCCCCAGCGCGCTACAGTACCTGTCTCCTTGACCGCTTTTGTCAGCAGTTCGCCGACCTTGATCAGAAGATTATCACCGGTCGTAGTGCCGTAATTATCGTTGATCTGATGCATGCCCTGGATGTCGATCACGATGATGCTGAAGGGCACGGTTTCTTCGCGATCCGCCTTCGTAAAGACATCCTCACAGTGGATGCGGTTGTAAAGCTGCGTCAGCGGATCGTGATAGCTCAGGAAGAGGTTCTTGTTCTGTGACTGCTTGAGCGAAGTGATGTTATTGACATAGCAGGAAATACCGATGATATTCTTATTCTCATCGAGGATCGGCGCGTAGTAATGCTGCCAGAAGATCGCGGTTCTATCGTTATCTCCGAACTTCGTGATCTGCGATGTGTACTCGCCCTTGAGCGTCTGCTCGAGATCCTTTCTTATGACTTCGCGGATCTTATCGTCCGTGATATGATCCAGCAGACAGTCACCGACATGGATCTCACTGTGCCACATGCGGAGCATCGAATATTTGTGACGCGTGTTAAACGATGTATATCTGAAATCACGGTCCAGTGTATAGGACAGTGTCTCCGGTATCGTCTCCATCATGGAGCGCTGGATCGACTGCCATTTTTTCGTCTCTTCCTGTGCTTTTTCGAAGTCCTCTTCGAGGTGGTAAGTGTTGGCAAACTGGTTTAGGAAAATGCGGTACATGACCGTCGCTAAAACGATCATGAAGATCGCGTCTTTGATCATGAAAAGCACCAGTGTCCGGCGGTCCACATGCCGGATCGAGGCGAGCACGGTGTGCGAGATCACGATCCAGACCAGTGTGATCAGTACGAAGAAAAGCACAGACATGAAGCTGTTTCTGATGAATGGAAGAGAGATCTTCTGCCACCAGGTAAGTTTTTTCTCTTCCTGGGTAAAAGGCTCGGTCTCGCGCGGGGAGGGTGCTTTTGGCGAAGAAGGATCCGGAGAAGAACTGTCCGGATAGACTCTTGCTGTCGGCTCCTTCGACAGAGGAAGATATTTGGACGATGATTTGGCAGACGCCGGCTCATCCGATGTAGGGTCGAAATGATCCACATCGATACCTGCTTCTCTTCTTAACTTGTCCAGATCATCTTTATACGCCATAATTCCCTCATTCTTCGCCGGCCGGAAAGAGCCCGCCGGCATTATACTGTCTCTGCATTCCTCTCCGCTTTACTGCACCGGCCGGGCGCCTAACGCCTGTTTTCATATGCCGGCGGGGTGTCAGGCCCGAAGCCTCACGACAGGTCTTGTTCCGTGTAATACCCGCCGTCGATCAGTATATCCTTATAGTTCGAAATATCGACCAGCAGGGGCGCGCAGAGATAGCTCCTGACAGTTTTCTTACCGTTATTATACCTTACATCGTCGTTCGTTGTCGGTTCTTTTCCACTGAGGAGATCCAGGGTCATATTGACAGTCGCGTCCGCCAGGGTTCTCGTATCATAAAAAAGCGACATCGACTGCTTTCCGGCGATGATGTTTTTCACATTCGCAATATCGCAGTCCAGTCCGGTAATAACGGGGTAACTGCCGGTGTAATTTTCGACCAGGGAATTGGTAACTCCCAGGGCGGTGCTGTCGTTCGAACAGAGCACGGCATCGAGAGGCGTTCCGTCGCTATAAAATGTCGCAAGAAGTGCATCCATTCTGTTCTGGGCAAGCTCGGTTCTCCACCCGACTGTCGCGACCTGGTCAAGTTCGGTCTGCCCGGATTTCACGACGATCCTGCCATCTGCGATATACGGATCAAGAACATCCATCGCACCGTTATAAAAGAAATTCGTTTGGTTATCTGACGCATCTCCGGTAAAGATCTCGATATTCACCGGACGGTCACTGTGCTCGACGTCGAGCTTTTCGATGATATACTCCGCCTGCATCTGACCGGTCAGGTAGAAGTCACAGGTGACGTAATAATCGACCGCGTCCGTGTCCATGAGCAGGCGGTCATAGGAGATGACGGGGATGTTATTCCTTTTTGCTTCGCTAAGAAGCTGATCCCAATAAGGACTTTGAGACAGGGGTGCGATGATAAGGAGGTCACATTTATCAAGGATCATATCTCTGACCTGATCGATCTGTGTCTGAGTATCATTCGCGGCATATCGCAGATCGACCTCATATCCGGCCTGCTCGAGTGCCGTTTTCATGCGGTTACCATCATCGAGCCATCGCTGAAGAGACTTAGTCGGAAGGGAGATGGCGACTTTCTTGAACTGATTGGCCGGATCAGTCTCCGTAGGCTCCGGTCCGGGATCTGTCGGTTCCGGTCCGGGATCTGTCGGCTCCGTCCCGAGAAATTCTTCTTCAAAAGCTTCGCCGGGCATCAGTCTTCCGCCGTTCGATCTCTTCGAAAGGCGCCCGCTCCTGGAACATGCGCAGAGAAGAAGCGCCGGCATCAGCATCGCCACTATGATCATCCAGCTGAAGAAACACTTTGTTCTTTTGCAGAGGCCCTTCGCTCTTCTGCAAAAGCACTTGCCCGTTTTCATTTTCTTTCCCCCCTATGTTTCCTGCGCCGGCGGCTGCGGTTTCTTCGCCCGCCGCGCGCGTTCGCCATACATCAGACCGTCGCCCGCGCTGCAACGTGCGCCGTGCCCGCGCCGCGCGCTTCCCTGACGCTGAAAAAGCGCCGTTCACGCCCATTATATAACACGCGCGCGTTTTTTTACAGTTGACACTATGGGCGGTGCATGCTAATATTCTTGTAGCATTTTAAGAAAGAGGTACACTTTCATGGAGCATATTAAGACTATCGAAACACGTAACCTTTGCGAGAGCGCAAAGAACGGCGGTTGCGGCGAGTGCCAGACATCCTGCCAGTCTGCTTGCAAGACTTCCTGCGGTATCGCAAATCAGCAGTGCGAGAACGAGAAGAAGTAATTCTTCCTTTCCGTACCTTGCGGGATTTCCCGAACAATGGAAAAAACGGCTGTCTTTGGGTCTTTGCGCAAGGACAGCTTTTTTATGACTTTTGACAGGCGCCCGAAGCCGGGCGGAAAACCGGCTCGGATGTGGCGAACCGGAATGCAGCGGCGCCCGCCGTTCCGAGGTGATTCCGGCGCCTGCATAAGAACCGGAATGCAGCGGCGCCCGCCGGTTTTGCCGGCCGCGGCGGATTCCCGGACAAATAAGGAGACCTAATGATTCATCAATACAAACTTGGCGGATATAACATCGTGCTGGACGTCTGTTCCGGCGCCCTTCACGTCGTCGATGACCTTTCCTACGACATCATCGCGGGACTCGACGAGATCTACTCGCACCAGGAGAAACTCGACTCGGAAAACGACGGGGAATCCTGCGGCATGATCGACATCGAAACACTCTCGGAACGAGTGCTTTTCGAGATGCAGAAAAAGTACGCGGGCACCGAGATGGGCGACCCGAAGGAGATCCGCGCCTGCTACGATCAGATCATGGAACTGAAAAAAGCCGGCAAGCTCTTCACGAAGGATTCGTACGAGCCGATGGCGGGCGAGCTGAAGGCCCGGACTTCCGGCGTGGTAAAAGCACTGTGCCTGCACATCGCGCACACCTGTAACCTGAACTGCTCCTACTGCTTCGCGTCGCAGGGCAAGTACCACGGCGAGCGCGCGGTGATGAGCTTCGAAGTCGGCAAACGCGCCCTCGATTTTCTGATCGAGAATTCGGGCTCCAGAAGGAACCTCGAAGTGGACTTTTTCGGCGGCGAACCGCTGATGAATTTCCAGGTCGTCAAGGATCTCGTCGCGTATGCGAGATCCATCGAAAAAGAGAAGGGCAAGAACTTCCGGTTCACGCTTACGACCAATGGCGTTTTGATCGACGACGATGTCATCGATTTTGCGAACCGCGAGTGCAGCAATGTCGTGCTTTCGCTCGATGGCCGAAAAGAAGTCCACGACCGTTTCCGCGTCGATTTCGCGGGCAACGGCAGCTGGGAGAAGATCGTGCCGAAGTTCCAGAAATTCGTGAAGGCCAGAGGCGGTAAGAACTACTACATGCGCGGCACTTTTACGCATGCAAATCCTGACTTCCTCGAGGACATCAAGGTCATGCTCGACCTCGGATTCAGCGAGCTTTCGATGGAGCCTGTCGTCTGCGCCGAGGACGATCCGTCGCGCCTGACGGACGAGGATCTGCCGATCGTTATGGAGCAGTACGAGAAGCTTGCCGAGCTCATGATCGAGCGCGATCGCGAGGGCAAGCCGTTCACTTTCTACCACTACATGATCGACTTAAAGGGCGGTCCGTGCATCTATAAGCGCATCTCCGGCTGCGGCTCCGGCACCGAGTACATGGCCGTCACACCGTGGGGCGACCTCTATCCGTGCCACCAGTTCGTCGGCGAGGAGAAGTTCCTGCTCGGCAACATATACGACGGCGTCAAGAACACCGCAGTCCAGGACGACTTCGCGGCCTGCAATGTCTATTCCCGCGAGGAGTGCAGAAACTGCTGGGCACGCCTTTACTGCTCCGGCGGCTGCGCGGCGAACGCCTACCATGCCACCGGCTCGGTCCGCGGCGTCTATAAGTACGGCTGCGAACTCTTCAAGAAGAGAATCGAGTGCGCGCTGATGGTCGCGATCCATCGTGGGTTTAACCAGTAAGATCGATCAGCAAGTTCAAACAGCAAGCTTAGTCAGTGAACTAGCGCTGCGTACGAGTGATTTTACCAAAGAAGAATCAGTGGAGTCGGGGATCCGGAATGAAGCCGGAAATCCGACTCCCTTTATATGTCTATATTCGCGAAAAGCACTTCCAGACATACGCAGATGCTCTGATTATATGTCTGATTTTGAGAAACTCGATTTTCGACATACAAAAAGCATCTGTTTCTATGTCTGAAAATCGATTTGTTGAATTTAGACATAGAAAACACCCTCCAAAATATGTCGGAATTTCAAAAATGAAAAAACAGACATAAAAACAGCATGAAAAAGTATGTCTAAATTTCAAAAATCGAAAAAACGACATAAAACATCGCAGAGAAGATATGTCTGAAGTTGCCGTTTGAAAAAATAGACATAAGATGTATGAGTTTTTCGAAGTTGTGCTCAAAAACTCATACTTTCGCGTCACATTCACCAGAATGATTGACCGCCCCGTGCGTAGGGGGTAAAATCCAATAAGCGAAATGAGCGCCGCGATCCTTCGAAGCGGCGCGAAACAACGATTCGAAAGGGGGCGGGCACGTGAAGACACCGATCTGTGATTTTGTCAGGGACTACGCGGCGAGCGACACGATCCGCATGCACATGCCCGGTCACAAGGGCCGCGCCGAGGATGAGCAGCTTTCGAAGATCGCGCAGTACGATATTACCGAGATCGCCGGCGCCGACGAGCTTTTCCATCCGACGTCCATCATCGCGGAGAGCGAGGCCAACGCCTCCGAGATCTTCGGCTGCGATACTTACTATTCCACCGAGGGTTCGTCGCTTTGCATCCGCGCGATGCTGCACCTTTGCATGATGCATTCCATGGCATCCGCAGCCTCCTCAAACAGCACTGCCCCCGCCGCCGCCCCGGCTAACGCAACCCCCGCCGCCACCCCGGATAACGCAGCCCCTGCGGCCGCCTCAGATAGCACTGCCCCCGCAGCCGCTGATACCCCCGCCGCCCCGAAACCCTGGGTCCTGGCCGCCCGAAACGTCCACGAATCCTTCGTTTCCGCGTGCGCACTCCTCGGCATCGATGCCGAGTGGATCGTATCGCCGAACATCACGCTTCTTTCCGTCGATATCGACGCTGATGATGTCGCAAAAGCACTTGCCTCGGGCATTTCGTCTCACGGCTCGCTGCCTTGCTGCGTATATATCACATCGCCTGACTACGCCGGACACATCCTCCCGATCAAGGAGATCGCGGATGCCTGCCATAAGGAAAACGTCCCGCTGGTCGTCGATAACGCGCACGGCGCATACCTGAAGTTCCTCGAGCCGTCGGTCCACCCGATGGATCTCGGCGCGGACATGTGCTGCGACTCGGCGCACAAGACGCTCCCGGTCCTGACCGGCGGCGCGTATCTCCATGTCGCGAGTCGCGAAAAGTTCACCGCCGAGCGCGTGAAAAACTCCATGCAGTTTTTCGCCTCCACCAGCCCGTCCTGGCTGATCCTGCAGTCACTCGACCGCGCGAATCTCTGGCTTTCCGAAGGTGGAAAAGCACTCTTCAGAAAGACTGAGGAGAAGGTGGGAAGGATCCGCGCATCACTTACGGACGGCGGGCTTTCCTGTTATGGCGAAGATACGATGAAGATCACGATCCTGACGCGCGATTTCGGCTACACCGGAACGGAGTTTGCGTCGATCCTGCGCGAGCAGAAGATCGAGGTCGAGTTCTCCGATCCGGATATGATCGTGCTGATGATCACGCCGAAAAACACGGAGCGCGAACTCGAGAAACTCAGAAAGATCCTGCTTTCTATTCCTTCTCGAAAAGCACTCGCCAATGAAGTTTGTGATTCAGCCTTTTTCCCGGAAAAGAAGATGACGATCCGCTCGGCATCGCTCTGTTCCTGGGAGACCATTCCTCTGGAAAAAGCACTTGGCCGTATCGCCGCGATGGGTTCATTTTCCTGCCCGCCGGCTGTCCCGATCGTCATGCCGGGCGAAGTCATCGGAAAAGAAGAAATCGCATCATTTAAGTATTACGGATATACGCAGTGCAAGGTTGTCGCGCTCTATTCCTACTGAGCCCGGATCTCAGTCAATCTATTCCTACTGAGCCCGGATCTCAGCCAACCATTCTTTGGACAGCCGGCGCTGAATGCCGGACTTGCCGGCAACCGAAATCCCGCCGGCTTCTCAGAACACAAACTGATACGCGATGCCGAAAAGCTCTCTTAAGTAATTGCTCGGAAGCCGCCACGGCGGTGTTGCCGCGCCCTCGTTTCCACACTGAAGATCGATCTCCGAGGCGATCAGGCTCGCGCGGAATTCATGCCACGAGTTCGTCACGAGAACGACCGTGTCGCCGAGGTTTTCCTGCTCCATGATCTCCTTACAGAATGCGAGGTTTTCGCGTGTGGTTGTAGAGCGGTCTTCGATATAGATCCGATCTGGCGAGATGCCCATGTGGACCAGTTCCTGATACATGCACTGTGCCTCGGAAATGCTCTCGTCGCTGCCTTTCCCGCCCGACACGATGCATGGTGATTCAGGATTTGCGTTCAGATATTTGTACGCGGTCTTGATCCGCTCGGCGAGAAGAGAACTCGGATGGTCGTTGACGACCAGACAGCCGAGCACGACCACGACCGGCGGACGATCGGATTCGGGTGCTTTTCGATGGGCAAAAGTAATCATCATTACGCTCGCGGTGATGACATAAGTGACGATCAGAACGGCGAAGAAAACGGCGCAGTTCTGCACGAATTTCACCGCGCGCGATCTCTGGCGGTGCTCGATGATCGCCGAGTTGATCCGGTGATAAAAATGCGTGTAGGCCATGACCAGAAGCGACAGCGCGAAACCCGAAAGAGTGCCGATATTCCAGCCGTATCCGCTGACGATTTCCGACAGGAAAAGCACTAGCATCGCGCTTGCTAACAGGAAAAATACCATGCGCATCACGCGGCTGACTGAGACCTTTTTTACAGCTTGAGTCGTATTTGATTCTGTGTCATTCATGCTTGTACCCTTGTTTCCCTTAAATCATTCCACCACACCGATTTCCATTAACCCAAATCGGGAAATCGATCTATCACTACAACTTTATCATATCATCTCGGGCGGGCGCGCAAGTGACGGATATGTAAGAACTGCAACAATGGTCGCGCCGGCGATGAACGCGAGTCCGGTGGCAGGTAGAAAACAAATGAACGCGAGCCCGGCAGCAGGTAGAAAACAAACGAGGTCGCCGGCGCCGATGCAAGGCAGAAACAAAGGAGCTCGCCGCCGGCGCCAGAACTTTTCATGCTTTAGAAAAAAGGGTAAGATAAATCTATTAACCGCGGTCGGCGCGCGCTCCTTTCAAGATGCAGATGCTTCATCTTGCTGCGCGGCGCAAAAGCGGAAGAAGAGGTGCGATATGAAGTTTTTCCGGGAGAATATCTGGCAGGATGGTGAATATACTTACGAAGCGGCATACGGGTTCGTCCCGAATCTGCATTTTTACTTGCATGAGGACGGCGGATCCGAGCGATCGGAGACCGCCGGCGCGGCATATTCTAATTCGCAGTGCTCGGATTCCTCAGCCGGCGCGCCCAATCAAACAGAGGCCGCCGAAGCGGACTCTGCGCTGACAAATTCTGCCGGCGCGGCCCGCCCGTTCATGCTGGTGGTTCCGGGCGGCGGATACTGCATGGTCGTCCCGCCGGAAGCAGAAGTCGTGGCGAAGGAGTTTTATGCGCGCGGGATGAACTGCGCCGTGCTGACGTACACGACCGACATCACATTCGCGGTCCCTCTTCACAAACAGCCGCTCAACGACATCTCGCGCGCTGTCCGCTATATCCGGAAAAACGCCGCCCGCTTCAGCGCGGATCCCGATAAACTCATCATCTGCGGATTTTCCGCCGGCGGCCATCTCTGCGGCACGCTCGGAGTGCACTACGACGATGTCACCGACCCGGATCCGGAACTTCAGAAATACCCGAACCGCCCGGATGGCATGATCCTCTCTTACCCCGTCATCACATCCGGAGAGTTCACCCACGAATACTCGATCATCGCACTCTGCGGAAACGATGCAGACGAGAAAGAGCGCGAGTACTTTTCGCTCGAAAAACATGTGACAGAGAATACTCCGCCGGCCTTCATCTGGCAGACGGTCGAGGACGATCTAGTGCCTGTTGAAAACAGCATGATGTTCGCGCAGGCCTGCAGAAAGGCGGGCGCGCCGTATGCCTACTACGCATTCCCGCACGGGTGGCACGGGCTGTCCGTCTGCAACGAAGAATTCTGCAGAGGTGAATTTGGCGCGGAATATACGATGGAACAGCTCAAACTTGCCGTGGCTGCGGTGCTGGAGGGAAGAGGTGTCCGCGTCTCGGAACAGCGCGTGAAAGAGATGAGAGAACAGTTCTCACCGGATGCGCCTCAGCCGGAAGGAAGGCCGCCGGAGTTCGAGGACGTGCCGCGCTGGCCGGACCTCGCCGAAGCCTGGATGAAGTCACTGTAGAAGATTTATCCTTTCTGCACTTTCTCCTGAAACTTCTTATAACTTTCATCCCAATCAGAATAATTCTCATCGCCTTTGTGGCTTTGAAGTTTCGTAGTGGTAACCAGATATTCCGTCAGATGCTTTGTGACTTTGCTGGCGCCTCGGTAGTTTAAGTGGTCGCCTTTGTCGCTGGTGTCTTTATCCCATTCGATATTGATCTGCTCGTTCATAAGATTCAGGTCGATGAACTCACATCCGATCTCTTCAGCGAGATTGGAGATACCGTTATGACGCTTATAGTTCCAGTTTAAGGTGCTGGGGATACTGACCAGAACGAACTTCGCTCCGATGGAGTCGCAGTACCGTTTCATGGCCTTTACGATCTCGACATTTATGAGCGAGATCTTATCCTTTTCCTTTGTGGGGATCGGGGGCTCCGGTTTTTCGCTTGGATTGGTTGCAGTGTTATACACATATCCTTTGTCGGCCGGACATGCTGTGTAGTCCGCTGTCTTGCCAAGCTCACTCGGTTTGATCTGTTTCCATCTGTCATGATAACGGAAGACCGGGAGGTGTTCGCAGAGTTCGTCGAATAAGAAGTTGGCAACTCTCTGTGTGCGGAATACTTCATTTATCTCGAGAAAAACGACCTTCGGTGTCTGTGATCTGCAGGCTCTCTGAAGCATGACATATGCGTAGCTCAGCTGTTGGGCGGGATTGCTGCAGTTGTATGATGTGATCCCCGCATCATTCCAGATCTGCAATGGAATGATCGAGCTGTAGCACTCGCTGTCGCCGAGAAAAAGCACATCGATCGAGTCCTTTTTTTCGCCGAGGATGCCGTTTGCCGATTCGTATTCCATGCCGGCTGCTTCTGTGTTGTTCTTCGGCATGAAGATCTTCGAAGAGAAGTACAGAAGGACCAGAAGTCCGGCGAGAAACGCCATTGCTGTGATGATGCGTTTAATATATTTCATAAGTTACCTCTTATGCCTGCCAATAGTTCTTTCCCATAGACCGCGGCCTGATTTTTGATCCGGCGGCCGGCTGTGTTCATGCGTCAGAATGCCGCATACATCGGATCGACCGGGATATAGCCTCTGCCGTATGCGCCGAAGATCACGATGAAAAGAATGAGTGCATAGAACACCGCAAACTGGATGGCGATGTTTCTTCTGCTGATGGATTCTCTGATCCGGATGCCCTTTTCCTGAAGGACACTGATGACGAAGATCACGATCACGGAAACCCCGATGATCACGAAGTCCGCACGGTCCATGCCAAGCTTGAAGAGCGATCCGTCCTTCGCTGTGCTCAGCGAGAACTTCGTGAACATCCGCGACAGCATGGAGAATCCCTGGCCGACGCTTTCCGCGCGGAAGAACATCTCGCCGATGCACACCAGGATGCTCGTTCTTATAATCTGAAAGCACTTGTACGGTTTACTGCTTCTCTTGATATGGAGTTTCTGCGTCACCTTGATGACCAGCGGCTCGACGACCGATCCCATGAGGATCAGGATGAAGTGGAACATACCGAAGAAGATGAAGTTCCAGCCTGCGCCGTGCCAGAGTCCGTTAAAGAGCCATACCGTAAAGAGTGCGATCGCACCCGCAAGGAGCGGACCGAAGTGGTTGCCGAGTTTTTTTCGAGCCTTCGTCGTCAGCTTTTTCAGAGGCTTTGACATCGACATCGGGAAGAAGACGTAGTCCTTGAACCACGTTCCCAGTGTGACATGCCAGCGCTTCCAGAACTCGGAGATCGTGGCGGAGAAGAAGGGGCGCTTGAAGTTTTCCGGCATGTTGACGCCGAAGACCTGCGCGGATCCGATGACGACATCCATCGTGCCTGAGAAGTCGCAGTAGAGCTGCAGTGTGTAGAATACCGCCGCGACGATCGTGACGAATCCGTCGTACTCGGTGTGGCTTGAGAAAACTGTTTCGATCAGAAGATTCAGACGGTCCGCCAGAACGAGTTTTTTCATGACGCCGTAGAGGATCCGCTGACCTCCCTGAACAAAATTACTGTACTTGATCCTTTCCGCATTCCACAGGTGTTCTGTGGTGTCGGAATACCGGCAGATCGGGCCTTCCATGATCTGCGGAAAGAAACTCATAAACATCGATAGGCGCATCAGGTTCCGATCGGCCGGGAGCTTCTCGCGATATACATCGAAGAGGTACGAAAGTGCCTGCAAAGTGTAAAAAGAGATGCCGATCGGGATCATGAAGCGCGGCGCGTGCACATGGATCGGTGCGTGCGCCCAGCGCATCAGGTGATTAAAGTTCGAAACGGCAAACAGCGAGTACTTCAGTACGAGAAGTACGCCGATATGAAGGAACACGGCAAATGCCATGACCTTGCGCTGCTGTTTCTGATACTTCGCACTGATCGCTTTTTTCTCATCGCGGGGAAGACTTTTGACGGCGCTTTTGCAATCGTTCTGGATACTCGTCAGCCACAATCCGATGTGGTGGATCGACAGCGTCGAGAGCAGAAGATAGATCAGGAGCTTGCCGCTGATCAGGTAGAAGAACAGGTAGCTTGAGATAAGCAGCACCCAGCGTCTTCCTTTCTGCGGGAAGATCTCGTAGAAGAAGATCGCGGCCAGAAGCAGCGCGAGATACTGGATAGAGAAGTAGGTCGATATACTAAACATCAGTTCTCATCCTGCAGTCTTGTGATCATTTCCCACATCGCGGATGCGGAGTTAAAGTTCTCCGGGATGATCTCAACTGTCGGGATCGTGATGTCAAATTCTTCCTCCAGCTCAGCGACCAGGGAAATGATCGCGAGGGAATTGAGGTAGTGGTCGTCGATCAGTGTCGTGCATGTCTCATAGTCCACTTCCGGCTGGATGTCCTCTAAAATCTCAATCAAACGCTCGTCCATAATAAAAACTCCTTTGTTTCCAAAAAATTGACTAAATTGTTGATCAAACTGCCGCACTACATTCTGTTCTGCTTTCTGTTTGCGTAGCCTTCGAAATGTAGAACTAAATTTTGAACGGCGGCGCTGTTATGTTGAGTTGAATTTCTCTGTCGGGATCTGGTCGCGCACCTTCCGGATGCTTCCGTCCGTGTCGAGAAGATAGACCCCCGGCAGCTCGCGGCTCAGGAAAAGCGCGATGCCCTCGGTGACGCAATATGCGCCGGCGGAAGGGAAGAGCAGGATGTCCCCGATTCTAAGATCTGCGAAAGGATACTTCTTCACGAGAAAGTCGTTGATCGTGCACAGCGACCCGCAGATGTTCCAATCCGCGGCCGCGTCACTTTCCGCACCCGCGACGGCGCCGCCACTTTCTGCACCCGCGCCGCAGTTGCAGTCCGCCGCCGCGGCATTCTCCGCGTCATGCGTTTCCGACTCCGCCGCGCCGGCCACGATCCGCCTGATCTTCGGGTGCTTCATCGCCATGAACTGCCCGTAATACACGATCTGATGCATGCCGCCATCAACGATCGCGTAGCGCTCGCCGCAGTTGACCTTCGTATCAACGACTCTGGTCAGATAAGTGCCGCAGCTCGCCGCGATGCTCCGCCCGATCTCGAGCGTGATTTTCCCCTTAAATGCCATATCCGAAAGAAGCTTCGAGAATTCTTCCAGAAAAGCACTTTCATCGAAGTTTTCGCCGTCGAAATAGCTGACCGGGAAGCCCGTCCCGTATTCGAGCTTGGAAGCTGCGTATGAGTGCTTTTCGAGAAGCTCGGAAAGCACTGTATCGACGTAGTCGAGCTCGCGCTTGAGTTTCTTCAGGGAATTCTTCTGTGTGCCCGAGAAATACTGGATCCCGGTGATCTCGACCCACGGATCGTCCTTGTAGCGGGCGATCACGTCGAAGAGGTCGTCTTTGTCGAGGCCGAACTGGTTTCCGCTCGTGAGCCGGAGCAGGACGGAGATGCGCTTGTGGTGCTTCTCCGCGCTGTCGCGAAGCATGTGGAACTGATTTACCGACTCCGCGGTGAAGTAAGCGGCCGGCTCGTCCGAAGCGATCGCCGAGTCGATGAAGTCCGCCTGCTTATTGACGCCCGACACAACAAATTTACTGTGCGGGACGCTGAGACGGTCGCAGATGCGGTATTCGCCGGGCGAGCAGATCTCCAGAAGATCCACGATCTCCGCAGCCTTTTCAATGATAAATGTATTCGCCTTCACGGCGTAGCAGAGCTCGACTTTTTCCGGCAGGCACGAACGCAGGAATGCGACGCGCTTCTCGAGCTCGCCGAGATCAAAAACATAAAGCGGGGTGGGTGCATTTTTCGTGAAAGAAAGGATCTGTTCGTCGGTCATTTTCTCGCCTTCCTTTCGAGCAGCGCGCGCCGGTCGATCTTGCCGTTCTTGGTCAGAGGAAATTCCTCGACGTTCTTCAGCACGCCCGGGATCATGTAGATCGGGAGTATTTTTGCCAGCTCCGCATGCAGTTCTTTCTTATCCATCGCGCCGACGTAGAAGCCGTAGAGGCGCTGTTTTCCTTCGTCGAAGATCACGCAGCAGCGGGCGATGCCATCGACATCCGAGATTGCGCGCTCGATCTCTTCGATCTCGATTCTGTGTCCCATGTACTTGATCTGGAAGTCTTTGCGGCCGCAGAAGTAGAGTTCCTCGCCGTCAGCGGCATATCTTCCGAGATCGCCGGTTCTGTAGATCTTCTCGGGGTAGCAGCTGTTTGAAGGGTCGTCGGGAAAAGCACTTGCCGTCTGCTCCGGATTTCTGAAGTACCCGAGTGCGAGTGCTGATCCACGTACGCAGATCTCGCCGGTGACGTCCGGCTCCAGGATCTCTTTATTTTCAGCATCGAGCAGGAATACGTGTTCGTTCGGAAAAGGAAGCCCGATCGGAATCCCGTCGGAATAATCTCGGTTTCTGTCGATACGGTGATAGGTGCAGTTGCAGGTGATCTCCGTCGGTCCGTAAAGGTTGACGAACTCTGCCTCGGGCAGGTGATTCATCCAGTCAAACAGGTGCTTCAGAGGCATTACCTCCCCACTGAAAAGCACTCTCTTTACGGTCATCGGGGTCTTATAGTCGAGTCCATGGCAGGTCGTGATCAGGCACAGCGCGGACACCGCCCAGATCATGGTCGTGATGTCGTGATCGCACAGAAAGTCCAGAAGCTGGACCGGCTGGGAGAACAGGCGCTTCGGCACGATAACCAGTGTCGCGCCGGTCTTAAGCGCCGAGTAGATGTCCTTCACGGAAACGTCAAAGTCAAACGGCGCCTGGTTCGCGATGATGTCGTTATTTCCGATCCCGAACATCGGGACGAAGTTCTCGATGAAGTCCAGTACGCTCCGGTGTCCGACGACAACGCCCTTCGGCACGCCGGTCGAACCGGAAGTGAAGTTCGCATAGAGCGGATCCGTGTCGATCGCTCTTTTTCTGATAGAGTCGAGAAGGCTGGAATCTTCCTCTTCCTGCATCAGGTCGGAAAGAAGAAGGATCCGCTCGGCAGGGACCAGTTTCTCCGCCAGTTCCAGATGCTCAGAATTTGTCACGATAAAAGGTGCTTCGAGCACTCCCTGGATCTGCGTGAGCCGGCTTTCCGGAAACTCGGGATTCAGAAGGACATAGAAGCACCCCGCATAAGCGATGCCCATAAATGCACAGAGCGTGTCCGCGCCTTTTTCCATAAGAACCGCGATCGGCTTTCTGATCGTGCTTCTTTTCGTGATTCTTTTCGTATTATCACTCGCACTTTTCGCGATCGCGCTTCTTTTCAAACTATCATCCGCGATCGCTGCATTGTCGCTGATTTCACCAGGAATCATTTTCTTCGCGATCGCGCTTCCGATCCGCCGGGAAAGATCATAAAACTCCGAGAATGTGTAGCTCGTAGCCTCATCGACAAGTGCTTTTTTATCAGGGAAAAGCACCCTGTCCTGTTCAAGATATTCAAGGATATTGCGTATCAATTTCGTTCTAAGCTCCATTAATTATCTATTATAACAGTAGCTATTATAGAGCAAAAACTAAGAAACGTTATGACAATTATGTCATATATAGACGAGCGTAAGAGAAAAACAAGAAAAACCATAGAAATCTGATGCCGGGAAAGTGCTTTTTGAGCAAAGATATGCCAAAAGATATACCCCCGGGGGGTATGCGCAGATGATAAGTAGGATCAAATTCTCATTTTCACAGTTTTGATCCTACCTCTCATAGGATCAAAACGCCAAAATCCGCATTTTGCGCTAACCATGGTAGGCTCAAACTGCACTTTTCCTGAATTTGATCCTATGCGAAAAGATATAGACAAGAAGAATAGCCAAGAAAAGGGCCTGCATACCCCTCACCATATAGGATCAAATCCTCGTTTTTCCTATTCTGATCCTATCTCATTTAACCCGTTAGGATCAAATCCATGTTTTTTGCATTTTGATCCTATCTCTTAAAATCCATATAGGCGCAAATCCGTGATTTTCCAATCTAGATCCGCGAAAAACACTCGCCCCGTTTTCTCTCCACTCGCCCGGACATTTGTGCACCTCCTGTCGCGTGCCGTCCGCGCATCGTGTGCCGTCCGCGCATCGCGTGCCGTCCGCACATCGCGTGCCGTCCGCGCATCGCGCGCCGTCCGCGCATCGCGTGCCGCCCGCGCATCGCGCGCCCCGAAATGTAAACAAACTGTTTAAATCCCGCCGTTTCTATAGAAGCCCCCCTTGATTTTGTATATCCTAATGTTGTAGAACATATGAGGGGGCGGGTTCTGCCTTTGCCGCAGCGGGACGGCAGGCACAAGATCCGCAAGTAGAGGCGAACTGTCATGATCAACCTGACATCAATATTCGGTACGGATTTTGCCGGCGTATTCCTTCTCTTGATCATCCTTCTGACCAAGGGCTGGAGCCTGCCTGCGAGAAAAAAAGAGAGCCGTATCCTTTTCATCCTGACGATTGCGACCGTTTTCTACTGCGCCGGCGACGCATTCGTCTCCCTCTGCGACGGCCGCCCCGGCCAGGTCATCCGCGTGATCTGTATTATCGGAAATACTTACTTATATATTTATAATCTCCTTGTCGGCCTCGGCATCATCTACCTCGTCGTCAACCACATCGACCAGACGATCCCGCGCCTGCAGATCCTCTTTTTCGCGACCATCAGCGCGGTTGAAGTCGTGCTCCTGACCATAAACTTTTTCCAGCCGCTCGTTTTCCATATCGACAGCGATAACGTCTATCACAGGGACACCTTCTACGTGATCTTCATTCTGGCGGGAGCGCTGCTCATCATCTATGGCTATTGCTACTACTTCATCTCGAAGCTCAGAAGCCCTGCTCTCCGATATTTCCCGGTCTGGCAGTTCCTGACACCGATCGTCATTGCTCTTGTGATCCAGAGCCTCGTCTATGGAGTGTCCCTCCAGCCGATCGGCTATGCGATCGCCTTCGCCGGTCTCGTGATCTGTCTTCAGAATGAGTGCATCTACATCGATAAGCTGACCGGCGTCTATAACCGCTATGAACTCGATAATTTCCGAAAAGCCCGTTCCCGCCTTCGTCGCGAGAAGGTCGCCGCTTTGATGCTTGACTTAAACGGCTTTAA
>ODAI013782611.1_pt1 | contig 24870 bp, 22 predicted proteins | sample 1539321 | NCBI WGS metagenome assembly ODAI01 (sample SAMN02144231, study PRJEB22623) | gut metagenome | biome: sheep rumen | host: Ovis aries | place: New Zealand
ATAAATTACACACATATCGGCAAAATCGGCAAGCACAGCTTGCCTCCGAGCCGTTTTTTCGATGAACCTAAAGCAACCCTTTCGGCTTGCTTTTTAACGGTTCTTCGATTGTAGGCTAATCAGCAACGTAAGGAAGCAAGCTGATTGAGCGTGCTCTCTTAATAGCCTTTGCAACTTCGCGCTGGTGCTTTGCACAAGATCCAGTAATGCGGCGTGGAAGAATCTTACCACGTTCTGTCATATAGCGGCGGAGGGCATCTGCATCCTTATAATCAATTTTTGCCTTATTTGCGCAGAAACGGCATACCTTTTTGCGGAAGTATGTTTTTCCCTTACCGCGTCCGTCTCTATCGTCTTCGCGACCTTCAGAAGCAGAAGTATCAGCTACAGCTGCATCCTGTACTCTCTTTTCTTCAAGTTCCTGTGTATTTTCTTCAGACATTGTTATACCTCTTTAATTAGAATGGAATATCTTCTGGAAAGTCATTGCCGGTGTCACCATATGGTTCACTCTGGTAATTATTTGAATAACCGTTGTTCTGTGGCATCTGGTTCATTTGATTCATTGACTGGAAATGTGGAGCACCCCCGGCATTCTGAGTGTTGCCGTCTCCTCTTCCGCCTAGAAGCTGTACCTGATCTGCTACAATTGTAACACGGCTCTGTTTCTGTCCATCCTTTTCCCAGCGATCCTGCTTAAGATGGCCTTCAACACAAATCTGCTTTCCTTTTGTAAGATATGGTTTTAGGTTTTCTGCGGTTTTTCCCCAGATTGTAATATTAAAGTAGTTTACTTCTTCAATCCACTGGTCCCCGTTCTTCTTGCTTCTGTTGACAGCGATGCTAACATTTGCTCTAGCCTGACCGTTTCCAACATAGCCAAAACTTCTTTCATCAGAACCAAGATCCTGTGTAAGACGTCCAATTAGAACTACATGGTTTAAGTCTGTCATAAATAATACCTCCGAACGGTAAATCCGCAATTTTAAATTTATTTTGAATCCTTTTCGTCAAGTCTTACAAACTGATATTTCAAAAGGTTCATGTTGATTTTGAAATTCTTTTCAATTTCAACGATTTTTGAAGGGTTGAGCTTCATTGTGTAAAGATAGAAGCGTCCTTTTTTCTGTTTGTCGATTGTATAAGTAAGATCGCGGTCACCAAAGTGCTTTTCTTCTGTGATTTCCGCACCGAAATTTGTAAGGGCTGCTTTTACGTCTTCAGCTCCCTTCTTTGACTTTTCATCATCAAGTGGATAAATAGTCATAAGTTCATACTTTTTCATAAAGTATCTCCTATAAATTAATTATGGGAGGATGTGATGCAAGTTTTTTCAACGAAAAAAATGCACTTATAGAAAGAGTCTTTCTATTCCTCCTTATGGACAAAGGAAAATCCCATGAGGATTTCCAAGGGGTGTTCTAGTAATATACTTAAAAATCAAAGTTCAGTCAATTCTTACTTGTCGGTTTTTACTTATTATATTATACTTTTATTTATGATTTTTGAATCACGAAAATGTAAATTAGCTGTATTAATTTGTTTTACTTTATTGTTCTCGAATATTTATGCTAAGCCTAAAAAAGAGCTTGTCTATCAAAAAACTGTTCATCCAAGAGAATATGTTTTTGACCTCTGCGATTTTTCTTCGCAGGCTTTTTTAGGCTATAACAAATATAATGAAGTTTTTGAAACAGAAATTGATTTTACAGAGTATGTAAAAAATGATATGCCTCAAAGAGGAGATAAGGTAAGCTTTTATTTTAGCGGTACTTCAACAAAAGATGCTCATAATATGTTTGTTCAGCTTGTTATTGACTATAATCGTAAAGCTGAATTCACAAGACAGTTTGCAGCAAACGTAATTAAAAAAGAGCCTTTTCAAGGTTATGTTTCTTTTGTTTTAGATGAATCTGTTAAATCAAATTTTAGAATAAGACTATATAGCGATATGCCAAACCGAATGGGGCATATAGATCAGACATATTTCAGATTTAAAAGAGTCGTTGAATCTACAAATACTGTAAAGGAAGCCGAAGCTGAAAAAAAAGCTATAAAACAGAATTTGGAAATTCAGGAAGTAAAAACTGAAGTTGTAGATGATTATGAAAAGAAGGCTCAGTCTTTAGGTTTTACAGAAAATATAAAAAAAGAAGAAACTCCCCTTCCACAGGCTAATGATGATGGACTTTCTGAGGAAGAAAGACTTGAACTTGCAAGACTGGAAGCAAAGGCTCGTGCAGATGCAGAAAGTAAAGCTGAACAGGCACTTCTGGAAGAACAGCTTGCAAAAATACGGGCAAATGCCAAGGGAAATGTAAACAGATATTCAAAGGAATATTTAAGTGATTATGTACGATATGACAAGGAAGGTCCAGTAAACTTTTCTGACTATGTTTATGAACCAATCGATAATCCTGACCTGGCTGATTCCTTTGGAGCAACTCTGCTTATGAAAGCTGCTCGTTCAGGAAACGACTGGCAGGTAAAAGCCTTATTGGAAGCTGGTGCAAAGGTAAATCTAAAAGATAATGACGGATGGACAGCTTTAATGTATGCCGTGCGCTATCAGGAAGGTCTTGAGTGTGTTCAGCTTCTTTTAGATGCAGGTGCAGATGTGAAAGTAAAAAATAACTATGGCTCTTCAGCTTTAATTTTAGCTTCATGCTATAATAATAATCCAGATATTTTAAAGAAAATTCTGTCACATTATTCACCTTCAGAAAAAGAAACCTTGCGTTCTTTTATAATGCTGCTTAGCGAAAGTCATACTTCGGAATTTGTTCAAATGTCTAAAATTCAGCTCTTTTTAGATATGGCAGTTCCGGTAAATGCCTTTTACGAAGGTAAAACTCCATTAATGTATGCAGCTCAATTTGGAAATTCAACTAACATTTTAAGAATATTGATAGAAAATAATGCTGTAGTTGGAATACGTTCAACTGAAGGTAAAACAGCCTTTGAATATGCTAAGGATAATAAAAACCTTAAGCATGACACAGTTTATTGGGCTTTAAATAAAAAACAGGATTAAAAAATGCGTATTACTGGTGGAAAACTCAAAGGAAGAATTATAAAATGCCCGGATGGAGTAATTAGACCTGCAATGGATAGAATGCGCGAATCCGTTTTTTCTATCCTTGGAGATTTAAGCGGAAAATCCTGGCTGGATCTTTTTTCTGGTTCTGGAACAATTGCAATTGAAGCTGTTTCAAGAGGTTCTGCAGATGTTGAGCTTTGCGAAAAAGACAGAATAAAGGTAAATACAGTTTTAGATAATGTTTCAATTACAGAAAAAGAATGTGGTGTAAAAATAAAATGTCATTTTATGCCGGTTGAATATTTTATAAAACGCTGTAAACGTTCTTTTGATTATATATTCTTTGATCCCCCCTTTCCTTACAAGTTTCATGCAGATTTAGTTGAACAGGTTGATAAAAATGGGCTTCTAAATAAAAGTGGAACGGTTTTGGTTCATCGACCTGAAGAACATCAGATGCCAGCGAAGATAGGAAATTTAATCCGAACAGACCAAAGAGTTTACGGTCGCTCTATCGTAGATTTTTACAAATATTCGCAATAAAATTAAATACCATTTAAACTTTTAAATAAAATTTTATTTTTTTTGACAATTTATAATTTAATGATATAATTATTGTTATAATTGTAGGATATGAGCAAAAGAAAAAGTTTAGAAGAAAATTTTACTCAAGCAGTTCAAGAAAAAAGGATTCCTGATGGCTTTATAAAAGTTACAGATAATCCTGTTGTTGGTCTGACCTCTGAACAAAAAGTAATCCTAAACCGCAAAGCTAACACCATGTTCAATAATGGAAATATCGAAGATGCAAGACGTATTTATATTACAACCGGATATTCTGATGGTCTTACAAGAGTCGGTGACTATTATATGAACAAAAATGAAAGTCTTAAAGCTCTTAAAGCTTACTATCTTGCACATAACAAACGAGATGCGGAACCTATATATGAGGATATAGCAAAAATCATCTCTACTCTCTTACAAAATTAAATTACAAATTTTGTTAGTTAAAAATTAGGAGTAAAGACCATGGAAAATTTTGATCGTACAGATGAAATTAGAATTCCTGAATGTTTTGAAGTTCCTGAGTCAGGCTCGGGAGATGGGGTTATCAATAAGATTTCCGAGCTTTCAAAAAAGGGTTATCAGCTTGTAAAAGAGGATGATATTGAGGGGGCACGAGAGGCTTTTAATGCTATTCTAAAAATTGAAGAAAATAACAATTATGCATTAGTTGGATTAGGAGATACAGAAAGAAAGCAAAATCATTTTAATGAGGCAATTACTTATTATAAAAGATGTCTGGAATTCTATCCTTCGAATAATTATGCACTTTTTGGACTGGCAGATTGCTATAAAGCTCAAAACCAATATACAAAGGCCATCGACATCTGGCAAAAATATCTTGAGCATGATGATAGAAATATTACCGTAATTACCAGGGTTGCTGATGCATATAGAAAAACACATGAATTTAGAAAATCTAAGGAGCTCTATCTAAAGGTTTTAGATATGGAAAAAGATAATGCCTATGCCCTAATTGGTTTAGGTCATTTGAATTACGATTTTAAAGAGTATCATGATGCTCTTTATTATTGGACTAGAATATATGAGCTTAATAAGGATAATGTTGATATTCGTGTAATAACTGCTATAGGAAACTGCCATAGAAAGCTCAAGACCTTTGAAGAAGGAACAAAATTCTTTGAAATGGCTTTAGATAAAGAGCCAAGAAATTTCTATGCTTTATTTGGACTTGCTGATTGTTACCGCGGAATGAATCAGCAGAGTAAATCAATTGAATATTGGAATAAAATTCTTGAAATAGATCCTAAAAATAAGGTTATTCTTACTCGTGCCGGTGATGCATACAGAACTACCGGAAATTATGCTGAAGCAAAATCTTATTATAACAAAGCCCTTGAAATTGATTTTGATATTTATGCTGCAATTGGTCTTGCATTAATTTGTAAGTGTGAAGGTAATCTTGAAGAAGCTGCAAAACGCTTTGAAAATCTAATAAAAAATGATCCAAGAAATTCTCGTTTATATGTAGATTTGGCCGACTGCTATGTGGCTATGAACAGAAAACAAGATGCTGTAAAGCTTCTTTCTGATTATCTGCAATATGACAGTCGAAGTGCTTCAATTAGTGCTGCTTTAAGTAGAATTTCTAAGTAATTGAATTTTCTTATAATATATATAATATATATTATTATATGGATAAAATTGTATTAACAGGACTTCTTCCTCAAGAAATATGTCAGAGCTTAGAAATACTACAAAAATTTCGTGGAATTCAAATATTTAAATGGGTTGCTCAAGGTATAAAATCCTTCAGCCAAATGACAAACCTTTCTTTACAGATGCGAACAGAACTTGAAGAAAAAGCTCTGCTCCGCTCCTCTGAAATTTCAGAAATATTAAAGGATCCAGATGGAACTATTAAGCTGCAAATAAAGCTTTTCGACGGAAATTATGTAGAAACTGTTCTTCTTACAGACCGGGAGGAAAGAAAGACTGCCTGTGTAAGCTGCCAGGCCGGCTGTGCCATGAAATGCGCCTTTTGCCAGACTGGTACTCTGGGCTTAGCAAGAAATCTGCAGGCGGCAGAAATTGTCGAGCAGTTTTTATATCTCGAAGAAATTGCCGGCACTCTTGATAATATAGTTTTTATGGGCATGGGAGAACCATTGCAGAATTTGTCTGCTATCAGAAAGGCAATAGAAATACTTTGCAATAAGGAAGGTAGAGCTCTTTCTTCAAAAAGAATTACCCTTTCTACCTGTGGTATTGTCAAAGGAATTTATGATCTTGCTGACAATGGACCTTCTATTCGTCTTGCAGTTTCATTAACAACTGCAAATGAAGAATTAAGAAAGGAGCTAATGCCTGTTTGCCGTTCTTCAGAAAATTCTTTATCAGAATTAAAGAAAGCAATTAATTATTATGCTGAAAAAACAGGGAAAAGAGTTACTTTAGAAGCTGCTCTTTTACACGATACAAATACCGATGAAAAAAGTGCTCAAAACATGATTGATTTTGCTCGTGGGGAAAATGTAAATATAAATCTAATTCCCTGGAATCCTGTAAAAACTCTCCCCTTTTCTGAGCCTGGTAAAAATGAAATTTCTAGTTTCGTAAAGAAGCTGGAAAAAGCCGGCCTGAATGTTACCTTACGAACAAGACGAGGAAGAGAAATTGGAGGAGCTTGTGGACAGCTTGGAAAAACCACAAAATCCTGAATATTAATATAAAAAAAAATTAATCAAATCAAAAATCTCTAAAAACAAAAAAAAATACTTGCATATATTTCTAAATATGGTATTATATCTATGTGATAGTATAACTATCACATAGATATAGCTTTTATCTTTCTGAAAGTAACTTTAAGGAGTTGTCATGAAGGAGTATAAAATCCATCAGGATTATCATGCAAATGAGAATTCTATAATCGATATTATTGATATTTCTAAGTTAATTGATACAGCTAAATATCCTTTGTCAAAAGCCTGGATAAACGTAGGTGGCTGGCAATCTTGGAATCCAGGCTTTGAAATTGAGCCTGAAAAAAAGCAACCGGCCTTAAATACTTTTATAAATGGCTGGAAGCAGTATCTTGTTTTTCCTGAAACAAAATTTAAAATCTCCAAAAATATAGTTCTTGGACAGTTTATTTGTTATGCAAGATGGGATAACTTTTATCTTTGCTTTGCGTCTGTTGGAAATGTTGATTCTACTTTACCTCCTGTTCAGTTTATATTTAATAGAAAAGATAATACTGTTACAATTGAAATTGCAGATAAAAATAATGATTGGAAAAAAGATGATATAAGTGCAAAAATAGAAATATTTACTGCTGATTCTTTTTTTGATTGCAAAGACAAATTAAAAGAAATATTTGGAGATAGTCATTTTTCTCAAATAAAAGAACTGGGAGAGTATCCTGCCGGTTGGGAAAGCTGGTACAATCATTATGCAAATATTGATGAAAAGCTTATACTAGATGATCTTTCTGCCTTAAAAAATACAAACAATATTATTACCAAAGGAACTTATTCTTCAATTATTTTTCAGATTGATGATGGATGGGAAAAGAATTTAGGTGATTGGGAACCAAGAATAGATAGATTTCCTGGACAATTAACTAATCTTGTTTCCAAAATTGAAGAAGAACATTGTATACCTGGTCTTTGGATTGCTCCTTTTATTGTTGATTTAAGAAGTGAAAGTGCTAGAAAACATCCTCATTGGCTTTTACGTGATGAAAAAGGCAATCTAGTTCCTGCAGGTTATAATCCTCTTTGGGGTTCAAATGGAATATTTTATTGCTGGGACTTAAGCCAGAATGAAGTAGTTGAATGGCTTTTTTCTGTAATTTCTACTGCTGTAAATAAATGGGGATTTAGATATTTAAAGCTCGACTTTTTATATGCAGGAATGTTATATGGCAAATTTTACGAATCGGGAGCTGCCTATAAATGGTACACTCGTGCTGTACAAAAGCTAACTTCTATTAAGCGTAATTCAAATGGAAAAAATGTTTTTTATTTAGGTTGTGGAGTTCCTTTTGAGCCATCATTCAAGTATTTCCCTCTTTCTCGAATTGGTTGTGATACTTTAGAGCACTGGGAAAATAAGCTTCTAAAATTTTTAAATTGGAATGGACGTAATTCTGCTTATCTAAATTTAAAGGATACAATTGGACACGCAATGTGGAATAAAGTAATTTTTGCAAACGATCCAGACGTTATTTTTGTAAGAAATGAAAATTGTTCCCTGACAAATCCACAAAAAATAATAATTGCTTTTGTTGCCGCGGCCTTTGGAAGTCAGCTAATGTATTCTGATGATCCTATGACCCTTACTTCAGAAAGTGAAAAGCTTCTTAGTCAGGCAATAATTGAAATTTTTGAGAATTCAAGAAAGGATGAATGGGGTGTTAAACAGATAAGTAAAGATTATTTTGAAATTTTTACCCGTCCTGGAGATAAAAAAGGTTCAATTAATCTTTGTAAAGAAAATTCTATCGTTGAAATTAAATAAAAGAGGTTCTATTTATGACAATTTTTGGAAATGAAATTAAAAGCTCTGACTATAAAAAAGCTTTAAAAACACAGAAAAAATTTATTAGAAAATTCGGTGATGATAGAGAAAAGATTTATCATCTTGATTTAAAAGATAATGATGTTTTAACTCCTCCTTTTGGATGTAAAACTATTGTTACTAATCAAGAAGCAGATACAGATTCTTTTGCTCAAAATTTGCCTTCAAAACCAATTATAATTGGAAATATCAGAATGGGCTTTGGGCATTATAGAATTTCTATGGCAATGGCTAGTGCAGCAAAGGCTTTAGGCTACACTCCTCTTTGGATGGACTTAAACTCTTTTCCGGAAACAACCTGTACAAAAATAATTTCATATCAGAATAATCTTTATTCAACAGGAAGCCGTCTTTCTCAGAAATTTCCTCTATTTAATAAGCTTTTCTGGGAACCGATGAATTATGAAGGTTTTAAAAAGCTTTCTTATAATGCTGGAGATCAGGTTACTGCTCAGCTTATGACTCCCCTTTTTCGTGAGATTCCAAAGGAAACTCCTTTTATTGCAACTCATGTATGGCCAAGTCAGGCCGCAATTCATGCAGGTATGAAAAATGTTGTTAATGCAATTCCAGATAACTGGCCTATGGGTTTACATCTTAGTGAAGGAGCAATTCATACAGTTCAAACCTTTAACTCTTACTGGGGTTATAGAATGCTTAATGGTTTTGATGGAGATAAGATTCTTAATCCTATGGGTGATGGAGACCTTATCTGGATTGGACACTATATTGACCATGAGCTGGTAAGTAATATTGAAAAAGATTGTCAGGCTCGTATTGAGCGCAGTAAATCTGGAGCTCCTCTTAGATTCCTCTTTACAATTGGTGGAGCTGGTGCACAGGGCGAATTTTTTGCTGCTATCATAAAAACTTTAATACCTTACGTAAAAAAGAATAAGGCATGCATTTATTTAAATTGTGGTGATTATGAAAATGTCTGGAATATGCTTCAAAAGCTGATTCCAGAATTTGCTGATGGTTCACTTCCTGTAAAAAAGCATTTTAATGACTGGAATGAAGAGCTTGAATTTGCAAACTCTGCTATTGAAGGTCTTGAAACTGAAAGTGGAAGTGGTATTCATGCTTTTTGTAACAAAGATATTTTTGCCGCAGTATATATTACAAATCTTTTAATGAGAGCAAGTGATGTTCTTATAACAAAGCCTAGTGAACTTGCTTTCTATCCTGTTCCAAAGCTCTTTATACGTCGTATTGGTGGACACGAAATGTGGGGAGCTATTCATTCTTCAGAGCTTGGAGATGGTACACAAGAATGTCAGAGTCCAGAATATGCAAGTGCTATGGTAAAGCTTCTTATTGAACAACCAAGTCTTATAGAGGGTATGTGTAATAACATAATTAATGAAAAGAAAAAAGGAACTTATGACGGTGCCTATAAGGCAGTAAAAATTGCTGCTGGTGAGATTCACGGAAGAAATCTCTAGGTTCTGGAGGAAATAAATGACTGCTGTAGAAAAACTGGCTGAAGAAAGAGATGAACTAAAAAATGCAAGAATCGAAAGAATTCTTTTGGCAGCCTTTTCTCTTTTTTCTCATAAAGGAATAGATGCCATTGCAATGACAGATATTGCCAAAGAAGCAGAAATTGGAGTTGCTTCTTTATATCGTTATTTTGCTACAAAAGATGAGATTGCAATTCGAACTGCTATGTGGGCTTGGGAAAGTCAAAAAAAAATGATTGTCCCAATTCTAAAAGCAGCAGATTATGAAAATCTTAACGGATATGGACAGGTTGCTCAGATATTAAAGCTCTTTTTTGTCCTTTATGAAACAGAGCCAGATTTTTTCCGTTTTATTTATTTTTTTGATGCTTATGTTGTTTGCCAGCAAATTACACAAGAAAGATTAATTCCATATCAAAATGTAATTCAATCTGTTCAATCGCTTGTTGCTGCTGCAATTCATAAAGGTCTAGAAGACGGTTCTATTGCAGAAAGATATAAAGAAAAAGAAGACGAGTTGTATTTTTCTCTTATGCATACTTTATTTTCTACCTCGCAAAAGCTTAGCTTAGCAGGAAAAATGCTTTCTATGGATGCTTCTAACGATGGTTTACAGCAGTTAAAGCTTTTAGGACAGATTTTACTTGATGGATTAAAGTAATTTATTAATCAAATTACCCAACAAATATATAGAATTAATTCCACACTGGAGGATGGAAAACTATGGAAAACAAAAAACAATTAGGATTTGCTGAGAAGATTTCTTACGGCTTAGGCGCAGTCGGAAAGGATATGGTTTATATGCTTTCTGCAACCTATGTTCTCTACTATTTTCAGGACATTCTTGGAGTAAGTGCAGCTGCAATGGGTGTAATTTTGCTTATTGCTCGTGTCTTTGATGCCTTTAATGATCCTATTATGGGTGTTATAGTTGCAAAAACAAAAACTCGCTGGGGAAAATTCCGCCCATGGCTGTTGATTGGTACTCTTACAAATGCAGTAATCTTGTATCTTATGTTTGCAGCTCCCCCTGCTCTTGATGGTGCAGGTCTTGTCGCTTATGCAGCTGTAACATACATTCTTTGGGGTGTTACTTACACCATGATGGACATTCCTTACTGGTCAATAATTCCTGCCTTTACAAATGGTGGTAAAGAAAGAGAAAACCTTACTACTCTAGCCCGCAGTTGTGCTGGTGTTGGTTCTGCAATTATTTCTATTCTTACAATGATTATTGTTCCTGTGCTTGGAAAAACTCTTGGTGGTAAAGTACCAGAAGCCTTAGCAGCACGTTATCCAGGCCAGCAGTGGGTTGAATTCACCGGCTTTAGATATTTTACGCTTGCAGTTGCTGTGCTATTTATTGTATTTACAATTCTTACCTGTATTGGTGTTAAAGAAAAATCAAATGTAGATATGAAGACTGCTTCAATCAAAGATATGTTTAAAGCCCTTGTTCAAAATGACCAGGCGATGACTGTTGTAATTACAATTGTTGTTGTAAACATGGCTTTATACATTACCTCTAACCTTATCATCTATTTCTTTAAGTATGATTTAGGTGGAACCAACTGGAATGACGGCTATGCACTATTTAATATGGTAGGTGGTGGAACTCAGATTCTTGCCATGATGATTTTGTACCCATTCCTGAGAAATCTTTGTAAGCTTAATAACATCAAGATTTTTTATGTAAGCGTTTGTATGAGTATCTTTGGATATGTTGTACTGCTTATTATGGCAACAATGGGAGTAAACAATGTTGTTCCTATGCTTATTCCTGGTGTTCTTATTATGGCTTCTGCTGGTATGAATAACGTAATTATTACAGTTTTCCTTGCAAATACTGTAGATTATGGTGAATTAAAAAATAATCGCCGTGATGAAAGCGTAATCTTCTCTATGCAGACCTTTGTTGTAAAGCTTGCTTCCGGTGTTTCTGTATTCATTGCTTCTATGGCTCTAGAGCTTCTCAAACTTAAGAATCTTTCTGATGCAGTAACAGATGAAGCTATCGACTTTTCTGCTTCTGTTACCGCTGCAAGCAAAATGGGACTCCGCCTCGTAATGACACTTATTCCAATTGCAGGCCTTATTTTTGCACTTATCTGGTTTAAGAAGCATTACATTCTTACAGACCAGAAGGTTGAAGAAATTGCTGCAGAAGTAAAAGCTCGTAATGCATAGTAATATCTTAAAAAAATTGTTTTAATCATTCAATTTATCTGATATAATTTAAGGGATATAAAATTTGTATCCCTTATTTTTTTTTGAGCACTTTTTTGCCTGGCAAAATTGTTTGATTATCAGAGGCTATTATGAAATTACAAAAAAAAGTTTTAAAATTATCTTTATCTTTATTCATTCTTTTTTCTATAATTTCCTGTGCCAGTTTACCGGAAAATAAAAGTGAAGTAAGCGAAAAAACATCCTTTGATTATAAAACTATTAAAATTGATGAAAATCTTGATTATCTTACTACAAAAATTGAATATCCTGAATTTTACTCTTTTCCTGAATTAAATAAGAGGATTAAAAACACCGTAGAAAATGAATGGAAAAGCTTCCGTTCTTATTCTCAGGCAAGCTGGAATGAGATAAACAGCTTAAATAACAGCGAAAATGGAAATAAATATCCACCTTTTGAGTTTAATACAAGCTTTCAGGTATCAAGTTCTGGAGATATAATAAGCGTACTGATTAATAATTATATTTTTAGCGGTGGAGCTCATGGAAATACAACTTTAATCACCTTAAATTATGATAGTCAAAACAGCCGATATCTGGATATAAAAGATGTAAGCGGTATGTCTTATAATCAGCTTTCAGAAATTTGTCTTCAAAAGCTTACAAAAGTTTTAATAGACGACAATAAAGATATAACTACCCCTTCTGAAATTATGGATATGAAGGAAATGATTAATTCCGGAGCCTTCCCACAGGCAGGAAATTTTGAAATATTTACAATCAAAAATAAAAGTCTTACAGTATATTTTGAGCCTTATTCTGTTGCTCCTTATGTCTATGGAATTCAAACGGTAATTATTCCTCTTAAATAAAATAATAATTCGAAATATTAATATCAGTGGCTTGATAAGAAATTAGTTCTACTATATACTTATGGAACACTTAATCACTGAGGAGCGCAAAAAATGCAGAAAAAAATTTATGTAGTCGGAATGTTTGATGATGGAACAGCCTCAAAGGTTCAGGCTGCAGTTGCTGCAGTAGCAGGAGTAACAAATTGTGTTGCAAGCTGTGAAAAGTCACAGGTACTTGTAGATTATGATGATGCAAGTGCCGAAGCTGCAATTAATAGCGCAATTTCCGGTTGTGGTGTTGATGTTTTAGGCTAATTACATGGAATTAAAAATTCTCGATGCTCATGCAGATAATCCCGGCGATTTAAGCTGGGATTCTTTTAAAGAATACGCAGAAGTTACTATTTATGATAGAACCAGTGCAGAACAGGTTGTTGAAAGAGTTCAGAACGCACAGTCCATTTTTATAAATAAGGTTCCTATTACAGAAGAAATCCTTTCTAAATTACCAAAATTACAATACATAGGTGTTTGTGCTACAGGTTATAACATTGTCGATTTAGCAGCTTGTAAAAAAAGAGGTATTATTGTAACAAATATTCCTTCATACAGTACAAACGCTGTCGCACAGCATGTTTTTTCTTTTATCACCTATTTTTCAAATCAGGTTGCCTTACACAATAATTCGGTACACCAGGGAGAATGGATAAGCTCTCCAGATTTTGTTTATTGGAAAGCACCTTTAATGGAACTGGCTGGTAAAACCCTTGGCATTTTTGGTTTCGGGAACATTGGAAGGAAGGTCAGCGAAATTGCAAAAGCCTTTGGTATGAATGTAATTTGTAATACAAGAACACCTAAAGCTGATATGCCTAAAATGGTTTCATTTGAAGAATTATTATCACTTTCTGATTTTATAAGTCTTCATGCGCCATTAACTGATAAAACAGAAAATATAATTAATAAAGGCTCTCTTTCTCTGATGAAAAAATCTGCCTACCTTATTAACACAGCGCGGGGTGGCTTTGTAGTAGAAGAAGATTTAGCAGCTGCTTTAAAAGAAGGCCTGATTGCAGGTTATGCAGCAGATGTTATTCGAACAGAACCTATGAATAAGGACTGCCCTCTTTTAAATTGTCCAAACTGCATATTAACACCACATATTGCCTGGGCTCCAAAAGAGACCAGACAAAGACTATTGGATATTGCTTTGGAAAATTACAAAGCCTGGCTTTCTGGAAAACCAATTAATGTGGTAAATTAGATTAATCACTTATATCAGTATCAAACTGAACCTGTACATCGTAGTCTGGAAAGGCATTTTTAACATCTTCAACTACATGTATAAAAAGCTGTTTCATATCAAGAGAATCAAAAGAAACTATAATGTCAAAACGCATCATTTTAGCAACTTCATCAACATAAAAACCATGCATTTGAAGAATTTCTTTATGAGACATTACAATTTCAGAAACCTTATTTCTGATTTGAGCCGCAGAATTTTCCTTTGTATTTACTGAATAAATTCCAATTGCACTAATTACAACATTATTTTTTTCATAAACCTGTGCAGCAATCTTTCTGGAAACTTCATCAATCTTATCTGCTGTCCAGTAGTCCGGCACTTCTATATGTGCAGAACCTAAATGATAATCCGGACCATAGTTATTTAAGACTAAATCATAGGTTCCGTAAATTTCTTTATCAACATTATTAATTGTGCTTTTAATTTCTTTTGCAATATTTGACTCAATTCTTTCTCCCAGAATTTTACTGACAGTTTCTCTAAGAGTTTCAAATCCAGCCTTTATGATTACAATAGAAATTATTACACCAAGATAAGCCTCTACAGGAAGCTTCCAGATAATAAAAATAAAAGCAGCGGCAACAGTAGATGCAGAAATAATAGAATCCATAAGGGCATCTTTACCACTTGCAATTAAAGAATCGGAATTTGCTTTTTTTCCCATTGCTTTTACAAATAAACCAAGTGCTATTTTTATAAAGATTGCAACTAAAAGGATGATAATAGAAAGTCCTGAATATTCAGGAATTGTAGGATTAAGAATTTTTTTTACTGATTCTATAAGAGAGGTAATACCTGCATAAAGAATAATAATTGCAATAACCATTGCCGTAATGTATTCTACACGTCCATGTCCAAATGGATGCTTCTTGTCTGCAGGTTTTCCTGCCAGCTTTGTACCAATTATGGTAATAACAGAAGATAAGGCATCGCTAAGATTATTTACAGAATCTAAAACGATAGCTATGGAACCAGAAAGAAAGCCAATTGACGCCTTAAAAGCAGATAAAAAAATATTTGCACAAATGCCAATAAAACTTGTTCTTATAATAAGTTTTTCACGAGAGACTGTATTAATGTCGTTGTTTTTCATTGTTCCTCCAACAAATAAACTAGAATTTGACTACATAGCGCTTGAAGAAATCATCAATATCCTTTTTTATTTGTTCTGGAGTATGGCTTTTTAACATATAGCCGTCAGGTTTTTGCTCAAGTGCATGCATAATGCTGTTTTTATCGTTTTTTGCAGTAAGAAAGATTACTGCAAGATTTTTTGTTTCATTTTGGAAACGAATACGATTCAAAACGTCTGGACCTGTAAGGCCGGGCATTTCATAATCCAAAAGAACTAAGTCTACTGGATGCTTTTCTATAAAATCTAAGGCTGAAATTCCAGAGCTAACAAGATAAACTTCATACTTATCCTGAAGCCAGGTTTTCAGACTTTTTAATATCATTGGTTCATCATCAACAACTAAAATGCGTTTTGGATTTCTGTTGTTCCACTCTATTGTTTTTAAGAGGATTTCCATATTTAATGGATAGGAATCAAAAACGGCTGCCGGGATTTTTTTTAGAATTTCCTCTTCTTCCAAAGAGAATTCCTGTTTTTTACCGATTAAAAAAAGGTGGGTTCCTGTATGCAAAACTTTTGCCTGCAATAAACGTAAAATTGCCGGAGAAACTGCATCTGATATAGAAAGAATTACGTGAACTGGACCATCTGGAATATATTTTACCTGTTGAATATCTGGTTCTACAATATTTACGAGAAGCTGCCCTTCCCTCAAATCTCGAATCATAGACTGAACAACAAGCCTGTTTGCATCTGCTATAAGATAAACCTCTGGCTTTGTTTTCTCTTTAACTTTCTCCATTTTAGCTGCTCCTTTGTAAGAATAAGCTTAGAATCTTTCTTTAACCTCCTTTATATCAGAAAGTAAAGAAAAGAGTCCTTCAAAGTCAACATTATATATACATTTAGATATTCTATCATATATAGGAGAAAAATCTAGTGGTAATTCGTAATTTATTAGCTCTTTTTGTATTTTTTCCAGATTATCTAAATCATAATCATTAATAAAATTTTCTAAAGCACTTAGAAGCTCCAGGAACTTATTTTTATCTATAGAAATTTTATTATCATTATTTTCTTTAATATTTGGTGCAAATGCTTTTAAGTAATTTCTATAAGAGCGATAAGAGGATAATAAATTTGGTGTGTATTGCTTTATATAATTTATATCTTTATTGTCAGCTGCAACTTCAAGAGCCTTTGCTTTTTGAGAGAGTTCAAGGGCACCTATTAATCTGGCTGTACTTTTTAATGAATGAACTTTAATCCGAAAATCGGATAATTTAATTTCTATATCATTAAAATAAGTTTCAATCAGGCTGAAATTCTCGTCAATTGATGAATAAAATTGACAAAGCATTTCCTTCAAATTTTCCTGAGAACCAGAATTTGTTATAGCCGCTTCTATATCAATTCCTTCAATAGAAAGCTTTGACAAATCAGACATATTCATTCAATACACACCAAAAATATTTTATGCTTTTTTGAAGACAGGAATACATTCGATTGGAGCATCGACAGTAATTGTTACTCCACCATCGTAAAGTTTCTTGTCATTAATATTTTGCCATTTTCCTTTTGGAAGGTAAACTTCGCGTTTAAAGGTATCTGCAGTAAGAATTGGTGCAACAAGATATTCAGAACCAAACATGTACTGGTCTTTAAGCTCCCAGCAATTTTTATCTTCTGGGAATTCATAGAACATTGTACGCATTGCTGGACTTCCGTTTTCACTTGCTTCCTTCATAAGCTTAGAAATGTAAGGCTTTAAGCTTTCGCGCAGCTTAATTTGTGCTTCCATAATCTTTTGAGCTTCTGGACCATAAGACCAGATTTCATTTTCGTGACCTGTATAGAGGTAACCTCCACCGTATCCGCGCTCTGGGTCCTTGTCCAGTGGTGGAATATCATGTGGATCTCGGTCTCCATGTAAACGAAGAATTGGAGAGAAAACTGCCCATTCGAACCAGCGTTCCAAAAGATGAACAAATTTAGGATCCTGTGGATTTCCATACATAAAACCACCGATATCTGTGGTCCACCATGGAATACCAGCAAGTCCCATATTCAAGCCTTCAACTATTGAGTCGCGGAGGCATTCGAAGGTGGACTGAACGTCGCCATTCCACAAAACCTGATTATATTTTTGACTTCCAACCCAGGCACATCGTTCAAGGTTTACAAAGTTTTTACGACCATCAGCTTTCATTCCATCATAAAAGGCTTTGCTGTAAAGCTGAGGATAGATATTGCTGCAAGAAAGCGCATTACCCATCTGATAGCGGTAGTTACCATAATCGTAAACATTGTAATCTGGTTCAGCATTATCGAGCCAGAACATATCAATTCCATAGTCGCCATAGTTCTTCTTACAAGTCTGCCAGAGCCATTCCCTTGCTTCTGGATTTGTCATATCAATGGTAATGCAGTCGCCCATAAAGTCGTAAGTCTGGTTAGAACCACGTTCAGTACGAACTAAAAAGCCCTTGTCCTGAAGCTCATAGAAATGAGAAGATTTTTTATCAACACTTGGCCAAACAGAAACCATAACCTTTGTTCCCATTGCATGAAGCTCATCGCACATAGCTTTAGGATCTGGCCAATATTCCTTATCGAAGCACCAGTCCCCCTGGCGTGGCCAGTGGAAGAAGTCAATTACAATAACATCCAAATGGATGCCCATTTCTTTATACTTTCGGGCAACAGTTAAGACTTCTTCCTGTGTGCGGTAGCGAAGCTTACACTGCCAGAAGCCTAAATATTCATCAGAAAGTACAGGTGCACGACCAACAGCAGCTGTAAAATTCTCAATGATTTTTGCTGGAGTATCTGCAGCTGTTATCCAGTAATCCATTTCTTTTGTCTGTTCTGCTACCCACTCTGTAATATTTTTTGCAAAATTTACATGTCCAACAGCTGGATTATTCCATAAAAAGCCATAACCTAAACTTGAAAGAGCAAATGGAATTGAAATCTGGCTATTTCTTTGTGCTAATTCAAGCATACATCCTTTCATATCAAGATATGCCGAAGGATACTGTCCCATACCAAAGATTTTTTCGTCATCACGTGGTTCAAATCGAACTGTAAGCTTATAATCTCCGCCTATAATTCCACGGTATTCACGTGCAATAATCTTTGTACAACAGCTTTGTTTTGTTGCACTTGGGTCATAAGAATGAAAATATTCATGAAGAATTTCTTTTCCATCTTTGTAGAACCAGAGAACTCCATTATTATTCATTCTTGCTTCTAGTTTTCCGTTTGTTATTGATGCTCCATCAGCCGTTACACTTATTTTAGCAGAACCATGATTTATTTTTTCTGTAAGTGCCCGGTCATTATCCGCAAATACACTTTCCATTGTTGAACGAACTCTAAGAGAATCTTCTCCCCAAGGTTCAATCATCAATGTTTCATTGCCCTTTTTTAGAATTAAGGCATTTTTTGCTTCAAGAAACATATTTACCATCCTATTTATTTTATTATTATCAGTATAACACCAATTATGAAAAAATCACTTGAAAAATTTTGTAAAAAAACTGTATTTTTTGAGATATTTATAAGTTGAATGAAATAATGGCTTTGGAATGTGCTGATTATTAATCAGTTTTTACTCTCTAATTTCAATTCCTTCTCTAAGAACATAACAAAAGCTTGGAGAACTTCTTTTTTCACATTCAATAAAAGGTTTTTGTAAATCCCATATATCACTTTCATCATAGGGATTTACGCCTATATAATTTCCCTTAAAAACAGATATAGAATTTGTTTTAAAAAGCTTAATTAAACGTTGAATTTCCTCTTCTGTTCCAGGAGCTAATATATGACGATTTAAGCCTACAATTTCAAGCCAGTCTTTATTAAAACCTTCGCAGGCATCGTTTGTTTTATAGCGGCTTTTTACATAAGCTTCAATTTTTTTATGTTTCATTACAGCTTCGCAAGCTCCAATTATATATGGAGACCATTTAATTCTACAGGAAACAAGAGAGGCTGTTGGTGCAACATCAGTCATACTTTGATTATAACCTACATGATATACAGTCTTACCATATTTTATTCTTGCTTCTTCACAGGCTGTGGCGGCTCCTGCTGTATCAGCGTGCTGACTTATTATTACGCAGCCTTCATCAATTAATTTTTCTGCGCATTTTTTTTCAATTATGTGATTACTCCAGGTATTTGTATAGCGTACAATCATTTGGGCTTCCGGAACAACACTTTTTACACCAAGATAAAAGGCTGTATAGCCAGAAATAACTTCTGCATAAGAAAAGGCTGCAACATATCCAATTTTCGCCTGACTTCTTTTTATTTTTCCACTTACAATAAGCTCCTTAAGCTTCATTCCGGCTACCACACCGCATACGTAACGTCCTTCATGAATTGCACCCATTGCTGCATGATAATTATCTAAAACAGGTTCTGAAGAAACAAGATCTCCGGTAAGATGGCAGAACTGAACATCAGGATATTTTTCTGCCATTTTTTTACAGATTGGACCATGTCCATAACTAATCGCAAAAATAATTTTACAGCCTTCGCTGACAAAATATTCAATTGCATTTTCTAATTCGGCAGGTCTTTCTCCAAGATTAAATTTTTCGTAGATATCAACTTTATCTCCAAAATAATCTTCAAGTTCAATTTTTGCATGCAGAAAGTTTTGGGTATATGCAGTCGCAGGATCAGCGTTGTATAAAAAACCGATTTTTAGTTTTTCATCATTGTTTGTTTTAAAAATAACGTTTGTAAAAAGGTACATTATTACTACGCCAAAAAATACAGTCAGGGCTGTAAGTATATATTTATTTTTCATTATTATCCCCTTTTTCACTCATTGCCATAGTTTTTTCAACATTAATTGTGCCATTATCAATTAATTCAAGCATAATTTGAGTAAGAGCCGGGTCAAATTGTTTTCCCGCACTTTTCTTTAATTCTGATTTTACAAAATCCATATCCAGAGCGTTTCTATAAACTCTATTTGCAGTCATGGCATCAAAAGCATCTGCAATTCCAATAATTCTTGCATTTAAGGGGATTTCTTCTCCTTTTAATCCATTTGGATAACCGGAACCATCATAATGCTCGTGGTGATATTTTGCACCATCATCTACATGAGGAATTAGAGTAAAGTCTTTTAATATTTCACCACCAATTATTGTGTGGGTTTTCATTATTTCATATTCAATATCATTTAATTGGCTTGGCTTGTTTAATACAGAATCTGGAACTCCAATTTTTCCAATATCATGTAAAAGACCTGTTCTTCTGATTTGTATTTGTTCTTCTTCGGAAAAGCCCAGCTCCTTTGCAATTTGGACTGCATATTCTGCAACTCGATAAGAATGTCGTCCTGTGCTTTTATCTCTTGCTTCTACAGCATTTGCAATCGAAAAAATGGTTTCGTTTCCCATTCTTAACTGCTGTTTTATGCTTTCAAGCTCGGCATTTTGTTTTCTTACCTTTCTTTCATGAAGGGCCGAGGTAATATACCAGGTAAGCCAAGCTATAGCCAGCATTGCAACCATAACTGCATATAAAGTAAACCACCAGTAATCATAAATTTTAAACTCTTTTGTCAGAGTAAACACTGTTTCCTCGACTGTATTTTTGCCTTTAGAGTCCAAAACTGATATATGAAATTTATAATCACCTGATTTTAAATTTGTATAAATTATGCTTGAAATGTCATCCTGCAGCATAATTTGAGGATTTTCATCAGCTCCTTCAAAAAATAATTTTATATAAGGTGTATTAATAGAATAATTTATAATTTCAGGCACGATTTCTACATTTTCTGATTCGGATGGAATTATAAAAGGTATATCCTTTTGAACCAGGTGGCGTTTTCCCACTATTAAAATTGATTCAAGCTTCATTCGGTAGGAAAAATTCATTTTGTCATAATCATTTAAATTGATGCGGCTAACGCCTGTGTCGCAGGAAAGATATAAATCTCCGTTTGTATCTAAATAGTTCCAGGAATTTGCTGTCAGAGAAGCTCTAAGTCCCTTTTTTAGATTCAAAAGCTCATAATCAAGCTTTTCTCCGTTTAAAAGCTCTTCTCTTTGCACTACAAAGATACCTGCACTGCTTGTTACAAATAGATTTCCATTGTTATGTAAAAAGATATCATAATTGTTTGAATAGGGGAAATTCGATAAAACTCGGATTTTCTCTTTTTCCATATAGCATAGACTGTTGCTGGTAACTATAAAAATTCCAGCTGAATTATGATTTTCATCAAAATCGTTTATAGTGCGTAAAATAACATTTGAAGTAAGACCATCATTTCTTTTAAGAAGCCTTGTTATTTTATATGGATAAGATGATGAAATAAGCGCAAGCCCTCCTCCATCAGTTCCTGCAAGAATTTTATTGTCTTCACTTTCGCTCAAAGAAAGAACAAGAGGATTTTCAAAGCCGTCTTTTTCGGTAATCCATTGAATTATTTGTTCAGAGCGTACTATTGCTATGCCATCGTTAGTTCCAAAAAAAACAGTTCCATCATAAGCTTCTATTGCAACTCTGAATTGATGGTCGCTTCCAATTGTCTTTGTACTTCCGTCTTTTTTGGCTAAAATTGCCCCTTTAGCTTTAGTACAAATCCACATATTTCCGTCTTTAGTGGTTGTTAGGCAGCGAATTCTTTGATCTTTTAGAGATTTTGTTAAATCATTATTTAATTCAAGCCCAGTTTGTGAATCTATGGCTAAAAGGCCATCATCAGTTGCAAAGTATAAATTTCCATTAAAGCGAGCAATTGAGTTTACTACGCTTTTGGGAAGATTTGCCGTACTAAAAACTTCAGTAAAGGGTGATTCACACATTTTTAGAAGACCAAGTCTGGAAGAAGTGAACCAAAAATTTCCCTGATAATCTTCAACCATATTATCAATAGAATTATTAAAGCTGCCTGTTTCAAGCATAAAAAAGCTTTTATTATCTAGAATTCCAATTCCATTATCTGCACATAAAAAAATATTATCGTCATAAAACTTTATAGAATTAATATGACGGATTCCCTTGCAGTCAATTATTTCAAGAGGCTCAATAATTTCATAATCATCATTTATTTTAATAATAAAGCTTTTTATTATATTCGATTCAGTAGAGGCGTATAAAAGACCTTCTGGAGAAAAGCTTGCGGATGTATATTTTTCAGAAAAATCTGAAATCCACAAAATTTTAGAATCCTTAGTAAGTACAAAGAGCTGGCCGTTGGCTGTAACTGCCGCAATGTGTTCTTTTTCATCAGCTGAAAGTGTAATAGCGTTTTGAATTTGTGGAATTGTGGAAATAACATTTAGTCCATCAGAAAGTGAAAGTAAGGCAAGGGCTTCTGAGGTGCCAACATAATAAAGCCCATTTTCTCCTCTAATAATGCTTCGAACCGTGTCTGAAGGTAGTCCATTTTCTTCTTTGAACACATTCATTACGCTTTCATTAATGATTATGGATAAGCCTGAATCATTTGTCCCTACAAAAAGTCGTCCTTCATCGTCGACATAAAGACAGCGTACTGTTTTTATAGATTCTAGCTCATTCATTAAACGAAATTCCTGTCCGTTATGACGATAAAGTCCTTCGTAACTTCCTATCCACAAAATACCATCATTAGTTGAAGCAATATCATTTGCTTTTCCACCGGAAAGTCCGTTTTCCTTACTATAAATTGTCTGAATATAGGAATTATAATTATTTATTCCAGCATAAGCTTTATGATTAAAAGATACAGGAAGAAGGAGAATGAAAAATAAAAGTGGACCTGCATTTTTACCTTTTGATAAAATGGAAAGGGGTTTGATAATCCTATAAAGCTTTATTGTAAAATATAGTAATACAAGGGTTATAACTTTATCTAAAAAATCAAGATAAAACTGCCCTAAAATAATGCAGATTATTCTTGGAAGTCCCCAGATGCTAAAAAGCTCAACAATTCCATTACCCCACTCGTTTCCTATATCTCCATTATAGAAAGAGATATTTAGAATTACCGAAATAAAAACACAGACAAGGGTAACGAAAACACTTAGAGAAACTGTCTTGAAAAGTGTTTCCATCCAGCCTTTGCGTACCATTATTCCAACTATAATGCCTATGAAAACTGCGGTAAGTGAATAAACAAAAGAAATGGGATTAATAAATCCGTGCAATATGTTTCCAGAAATTCCAACCATGGCAGCACAAACAGGTCCCAGAAAATAGGCAGTAAAAAAGGTTCCAAAAGAATCGAACCATAGCGGCAAGTTCAAATTATCAGCAAGAACTCTTCCGCCTACATTTGCTGTCATACTAAAAAGGACAATTAAAATGATTTGAAAAGGACTATACTGCTTCGAAGAATTTTTAGTAGAAGCTATTGTTTGAGCTTCGGGTATATTTTTAACTTTCAATTCTAAATTAAGATTTTCATTAACTTTTTTCATAAATAATATTTTATTATAGATTTAAAAAAAAATCATCATAAATAATTATTTATTTAAATATTTTGATATTTGAGAACAGATATACAAGGTCTTCTTTATTTTATTCTTAAAAAGGAAAAAGAAAAGACTATCTTTTTAAATTATTTAATGTTATATTTATAGTATACGTGTTAACGTAATTATAACCGGCTGGAAAAGGCCCTTAAAAAATTTGGAGATAAAAATGAAGACATTTGGTGGTTCAGTTCTGTTTTTGGACAGGTCAGATATTAATACTGACGAAATTATTTCTGCAAACTATCTGGCAGACCTTCCTAAACAGGAGTTAACTTCACATCTTTTTGAAAATCTTAAAATTGATGGATTTAATCCGGCTTCTGATATTGCCGGAAAAAAAGTTATTATAACAAAAGAAAATTTTGGTTGTGGTGCCGAAAGAGATAAAGCTCCATGGGCTTTAGAAGTTAATGGAATTAATACTGTTGTTGCTCCAACCTTTGCAAAATCTTTCCGCAAAGATATGTTTACTAATAATCTTATGGCAATTGAAATTGATCGAAAGAGCCTTGCTGATATGTTCCGTACCTTTGCAGATAAGGATACTGAATGTAAGGTAGTTTTAAATGAGGATGGAACTGCTAAAGTTAAACTGATTGCTGGAAGTCTTTCTAAGAGTTACCAGTTTAATGTAGATGATGCGGAAAAAGCATTGTTCAATAAAGACTAATAGATTGCTTCGTTGCACTTACTACTGGCAATAACGCTAAAGCTCGGGGATAACCCGAGCTTTAGTTTTTAACGCTTTCCAATCTATCACCGGCCGCTACCGCGGCCTTACTTAGATGGATAAGCTAAAAAACGCTTGCGCGTTTTTTTTTTACGCTTTCCAATCTATCACCGGCCGCTTCCGCGGCCTTACTTAGGTGGATAAGCTAAAAAACGCTTGCGCGTTTTTTTTAACGCTTTCCAATCTATCACCGGCCGCTTCCGCGGCCTTACTCATTTACAAGCTTCAAAAATAATATCTGCGAAGAAAATTACTGCTAGGATCCAGGTTACTAGCGGAATCTCTTTGGCGTTCTTTCCTGCACACTTAGCGATTACATAAGAGATAATACCCCACTGAATACCCTTAGCAATTGAGTAAGAGAATGGCATTGTCATGATTGTGATGAATGCTGGGATACCTTCTGTTGGATCATCAAATTTAATGTCTACAACAGATTTCATCATCAGGTAGCCTACAAAAATCAATGCAGGAGCTGTAGCTGCTGATGGAATGAGGAAGAAGAGTGGACTGAGGAAGAGTGATACAAGGAAGAGAACTGCAGTTGTTACAGAAGCAAGACCTGTGCGTGCACCTGCTGCAACACCTGAAGAAGATTCTACGAATGATGTTAC
>ODAI014631734.1_pt1 | contig 24861 bp, 21 predicted proteins | sample 1539321 | NCBI WGS metagenome assembly ODAI01 (sample SAMN02144231, study PRJEB22623) | gut metagenome | biome: sheep rumen | host: Ovis aries | place: New Zealand
CGCAAGCTCACGCTGTCGGAAATCTCCGAGGTCATCAAGCACACGGCATACAAGGTCACGCGCGTGGGCGAACTGATCGGCCGAGATGTCGCAAGGCGCATGGATCTTCCCTTTGGCGTGGCGGACCTCTCGCTCGCGCCCACTCCCGCGGTCGGCGACTCGGTGGGCGAGATTTTCCAGACGCTCGGTCTTTCCTCGATCGGCGCTCCCGGCTCCACCGCCATTCTGGCAATGCTCAACGACGCGGTGAAAAAGGGCGGCGTGTTCGCCTCGAGCCATGTCGGAGGCCTCTCCGGCGCCTTCATTCCGGTGAGCGAGGACAGCGCCATTGAAGCGGCAGCCCGCAGCGGCTCGCTCACGCTGGAAAAGCTCGAAGCCATGACGTGCGTGTGCTCTGTCGGTCTTGACATGATTGCCATCCCCGGCGACACGCCTGCTGAAACCATTGCCGCCATGATTGCCGACGAGGCGGCCATCGGCATGATCAACAGTAAGGCAACGGCCGTGCGCGTCATCCCGGTTCCGGGCAAGAAGGTGGGTGACGTCGCCGTGTTCGGCGGCCTGCTCGGCGAGGCTTCCATCATTCGCGTTCCGGGCGGAGACTCCGCTCCATTTGTCAAGTTCGGCGGCCGGATCCCCGCCCCGATCCACAGTCTGCGGAACTGATTGGAAAGCATCCAGCAGAGGCAAAACAGCCGTATCAGAGATGCGGCTGTTTTGTTTTTTCACAACGGTAATTTTTATCAAATTTTTTTCTTCTCAAGAAATTTACCAAAGCGCGCGGAATGGAATAACATAGGGGGTGTCAGGGATTGCTCTTCAAAATGCATGCAGTGCGCGATCCTGAAAATCCGATTCACGAAGGAGTCACCATGAAGATTCTCGTACCTATCGACGGCAGCACCTACAGCCAGAACTCTCTTGAATTCCTAGTCTCCCGCAAGGAATTGCTCAGCAAGGATGCGGACATTGAGCTGCTGGTGGTTCTTGATCCTCTGCCCACGCGCGCAGCCAGGCTCGTCGGCAAGGATTCCCTCGTGCATTTCTATGAAGAGGAATCCGAAAAGGTTCTCAAGCCCGCGCTCAAGTTCCTGAAGAAGTACGATGTTCAGGTGAAGGAGTCCTTCACCGTGGGCGATCCCGCGGAGAAGATTGCGGACGAAGCCAAACGTCTGGACGTTGATCTGATCATCATGGGCTCGCGCGGTCGCACCGCGCTTGCGGGCCTGTTCCTCGGCTCGGGGACGAACGGCGTGATCGCCCGCTGCAAGACGCCGATCCTCATCCTGCGCGGCAAGCCCGCTCCCGAGGATGACGACATCCGCATCGGCGTTGCGGTGGACGGCTCGAAGTATGGCGCGACTGCCGTGAAGTACCTGCTGAAGAATCTGGCGCTCTTTGGCGCGGGCAGCAAGTACTACCTCATCAATGTTGCCGGCGACTACTCCGGCTCCGTCATGCCCGACATGGCCGGTATGGCTCTGCCTGCCCTTTCCGAAAAGGAAGTGCTCGAACTTCAGAAGAAGGAGTTCTCCGAAGCCGTCGATCCGCTTCGTCCGCTCTTTGCCAAGGCCGGCATCACTCCCAAGGACGTGTGCCTGGTCGGCAACCCGGGCGACGAGATTGCAGCGTTTGCCAAGAAGAAGAACCTCGACATGATCGTCATGGGTTCGCACGGATACGGCCGCTTCAAGTCAGCCCTGATGGGCTCGACCGCCATGCGCATTGCCGCCCGCGGCGACGTGCCCATCCTGCTGATCAGATAATCTGCCTGCTCCGGGGCAACGCCCCTTGAGCAAAAGGCGTCCGGACAGTCCCGGGCGCCTTTTTTTCGTATCCTTTCCTCATATGGAAATGCCGCCTCCGATCAGACGAAAGCGGCACAAAAAATAAATTCGACTTAGTTTTTGATTTTACCTTAATTAATTCATCCTAGCGAAAAAAACGGAACTTTCTTGCCGCATGCCAAAGATTTCCGCCAATTTTTGCAATATCACCTTGATGGTAGAAACCATTATCCGAAGGGGTGCATACAATTTGTTACACATGTTCCCTGCCGGGTGTGCCTGCAATCCCGCTCCTCCGGGCATTACAGGCTCACCAATACGGGCGCATGAATAAATATATTTTTATTAACAGAGGAATCCACTATGGCTACAAATAAAAAGTCATTGGGTCTAGCATGGCAAATGCTGATCGGCTTGGTGCTCGGCGTCATTGTTGGCGCCGTCATTGATGCGGAAATCGGCAAGACCTACCTGCAGCCCTTCGGTACGCTGTTTATCCGTTTGATCCGCATGGTCGTTGTTCCGCTGGTGATCGCAACCCTGATCGCCGGTGCCGCCAACATCGCCGACATCTCCAAGCTTGGCCGCGTTGCCGTCAAGATCCTGCTGCTGTACGCAGCCGGCTCGGCTCTGGCTGTGATCTTCGGCCTGTTCTTTGCCAACGTGATTGATCCGGGCGTCGGCCTGAATCTGTCCACCGAAGGTCTGGCCGTCAAGAAGGTCACGCCGCCGCCGATGGTTCAGACGCTGCTCAACATCGTTCCGATCAACCCGATGGAAGCTCTGTCCAAGGGCTCCATGCTCCAGATCATCTTCTTTGCCATCATGTTCGGCTTTGGTCTGGCTGGTCTCGGTGAAAAGGGCCGTCCTCTCGTTCAGTTCTTCGACCTCGTCGGCCAGGTGATGATTCGCGTCACCAACATGGTGATGGCCTACGCTCCGATCGGCGTGTTCGCATTGATCGCCTTCACGGTTTCCCGTCATGGCCTCGCAGTTCTGCTTCCGCTCGGCAAGCTCATCCTTGCTTCGCTCGTTGCGACGGTTCTGTACGTGTTCCTCATCCAGGTGCCTGCTGCCAAGTTCCTGGGCGGCGTCGGCATGATGCAGTTCTTCCGCGGCATCGCCGAACCCTGGCTGATCGCCTTCACGACCTGCTCCTCGGCTGCTGCTCTGCCTGCCAACATCCAGGCTGCACGCCGCCTTGGCGCCACCAAGTCGATCACCTACTTCTCGATCCCGCTCGGCAACACGATCAACATGGCCGGCACCGCCATCTACATGGGCGTGTGCGCCGTGTTTGCCGCTGAAGTGTTCGGCATGAATCTGACCATGTCCGACCAGGTCATCATCGTGATGATGGGCGTTCTCGCCGCCATCGGCACCGCCGGTGTCCCGGGTGCTGGCCTGATCATGACGACCATCGTCTTCACGCAGGTTGGCATTCCGCTTGAGGCTGTTGCGCTCATTGCCGGCATCGACCGTATCCTCGACATGATCCGCACTTCCGTGAACGTGACCGGCGACGTCATGTCCGCCATCGTTGTCACGAACTGGGAACACCAGCTCCACGCTGACAAGCTTGAGGCTGACGAGGGCAACGAAATCATGTAGCCCGCGCCGTCCCGGGGCCAGACCCCGGGCAGCGATCCCCGCGAGCCGGTTCTCCCCGAGTGGAGAATCGGCTCAATTCTTTTCTGCCGAGGCTTCTTCGGACACCCGATTTCTCTTCAATGTTATGATCAGTTTGTTTCTGCTCTCCGCAGCAAGCAGTTCCCTCCGATTCCCCTTGACAGAGGAGCTTCAAGACCATGTCCAGAGTCAATCCCAACTATCTGCAGCTCAAGAGCTACCTCTTCACCGGCATCGCCCAGAAGGTTGCCGCCCACCGCAATGCGCATCCGGATCAGAAAATCATCAGTCTTGGCATCGGAGACGTCACGCACCCGTTCATCCCGGCCGTCGTCTCGGCTCTGCACAAGGCGGTTGACGAAAACGCCTCCCTTGCCGGTTTTCACGGCTACGGGCCGAGCTGCGGGTATCCGTTTCTGCGCGAGGCGATTGCGCAGGAATACGCCCGTCTTGGCGTCACCGTTTCAAGCGACGAAATCTTTGTGAGCGACGGCGCCAAGAGCGATGTCGGAAACATCCAGGAGCTCTTTTCGCCCGAAGCGGCGATTGCCGTCACCAATCCCACATACACCGTCTACATCGATTCCAATGTGATGGCCGGACGGGCAGGTGAGGCACTGCCCGACGGGCGCTTCTCCAGCATCGTCTATCTGCCCTGCACAAGGGAAAACGGCTTTGTCCCAGACTTTCTCGAACGCGCGACGGATCTTGTCTACCTGTGCTACCCGAACAATCCCACGGGCACGGCGCTCACCCGCGAACAGCTGGCCGGATGGGTCGACTGGGCAATGCGCAACCGCTCAATCATTCTCTTTGACGCGGCCTACGAGGCGTTCATCACGGACAGTGACGTGCCGCATTCCATCTACGAGATCGAGGGTGCCAGAGAGGTTGCCATTGAATTCCGGAGCTACTCCAAGACGGCGGGCTTCACCGGGCTGCGGTGCGGCTGCACCGTGATTCCACGGGAGCTCGCCGCAGCAGGGCCCGACGGAGCGAGCGTGCCGCTCAATCCGCTCTGGAACCGCAGGCAATGCACCAAGTACAACGGCTGCCCGTACATCGTGCAGCGTGCGGCCGAGGCGTCCCACAGCCCCGAGGGGCGCAGTCAGATTGCCGAGGCGATCGCCCTCTACCACGGCAATGCCGCGGGAATTCTTGCCGCAGCCCGCGAAATCGGCCTTGATGCCTTTGGCGGCATCAACTCCCCCTACGTGTGGCTCTCGACGCCGAGCGGGATGAGTTCCTGGGCGTTCTTTGAGCTTCTGCTTGAAAAGTGCGCGCTCATCTGCACGCCGGGCGTGGGCTTCGGCTCGTGCGGCGAAGGCTTTGTCCGCATCTCTGCATTCGGCACACGCGAGGACAATCTCGAGGCGATCAGCCGTCTGAAGCAGCTCTGAGTCCGCTTCCGGAGCTCCATGCAAAAGCCCGAGCGAGAAGCCCGGGCTTTTTGCGTGCGCCAGAGATGCAGGCGGCCAGCGCCTGTCAGATGTACTGCACGGAATTGATCGCGTAGTGAATGAGCCCCTTAGGCGCCTGCACGGTCACCTCGTCCCCCTCGAACTTGCCGATCAGGCTGCGCGCGATGGGGCTGGAGATGGAGATCTTGCTCTTTTTGAGATCGGCCTCGTCATCGCCCACGATCTGATAGGTCTTCACTTCGCCCGTATCCTCGTCCTCAAGCTCGACGGTTGCGCCGAACACGATGCGGTCGCCCGCCTGAAGGGTCTTCGGATCAATGATCTGCAGCAGGGGGAGCTTGCCCTCGAGTTCGGCAATGCGCCCCTCGATGTGGCCCTGCATCTCCTTTGCGGCATCGTATTCGGCGTTTTCCGAAAGGTCACCCTTTTCCCTGGCCTCGGCAATTGCCGCCACAACCATCGGACGCTTGACGCGCTTGAGCTCATCGAGTTCGCGACGCAGCTGCTCGGCGCCTTCTTCGGTAATCGGAATACGCTTTTCCATCTTTCCTCTTCCCTCTGGGGGACAATTCAAAATTCAGTCAAGGGAGCGCATTGTACTCGCGCTCCCCTGACTTGAGAGCTCGTTCTCTCCGCCGGACCGTATTTCAGTACAGATCCTGCAGTCTGAAGACCTTGGCGTCGGCAACGTGGCGGATGCCCTCCACCGCTGCGCGCCCTCCGGTAGCCGTCGTGAAATACGTGACGCGGCTCGCAAGGCAGGCAAGGCGGATGTCTCTGGCGTCGCTGATTTCGCTGCGTGTTTCATTGCTCGTGGAAATCACCATGCAGATGTCGTGGTTCTTGATCCGGTCGAGAATGTTCGGGCGGCCGTCGCTCACCTTGTTCACGCGCTTGCAGCCAATGCCTGCGGCCGTGAGCGCGGCAGCGGTTCCGGCCGTTGCCACAATGCTGTAGCCAAGATCGACGAGCGCAGCGCCGATCACGATCGCCTTGGGTTTGTCCTCGTCGCGAACGGAAAGGAACACGAGTCCCGGAGGCGGCAGCTTGCTGCCGGCCCCTAGCTGGCTCTTAAAGAGCGCTTCGCCGAACGTGTCGCCCACGCCCATCACCTCGCCCGTGGAACGCATCTCGGGTCCGAGCACAGGATCGACGCCAAGGAACTTGGCAAACGGGAACACAGGCTCCTTCACGGAGAAGTGCTTGGGCTTCACCTCCCCGGTCACCCCCTGCTCGGCCAGGCTCACGCCCACCATGCAGCGGGCGGCAACCTTGGCAAGCTGCCGGCCGGTCGCCTTCGAGACGAAGGGCACCGTGCGGGACGCTCTCGGGTTCACCTCAAGCACATAGACCTTGGGGTGCTCGGTCACGGCATCCTTGATGGCGAACTGAACGTTCATCAGGCCGACGACATGCAGCGCCTTGGCCATCAGGATCGTCTGGCGGCGCACCTCGTCGAGGATGTCCGCCCGCAGGCTGTAAGGCGGCAGCGAACAGACCGAGTCCCCCGAGTGGATGCCGGCAGCCTCCACGTGCTGCATGAGGCCTCCGATCACGACGACGTTGCCGTCGCTCACGGCGTCCACGTCCATTTCGACGGCGTCGTCGAGGAAGCGGTCGAGCAGCACCGGGCTCTCTTCGCTCACCTGGATGGCTTCGCGCATGTACCGGCGCAGCTCGTCATCGCTGTGCACGATGTCCATGGCCCGGCCCCCGAGCACGTAGCTCGGGCGCACCACGATCGGATAGCCGATTTCATTGGCGTAGCGCACGGCCGCCTCTTCCGTATGCGCCGTGCGGTTCTCGGGCTGCAGGAGCTCGAGCTCGCGGATCAGCTTCTGGAACCGCTCGCGATCCTCTGCGCAGTCGATCGCGTCGGTGGACGTGCCGATGATGGGCACCCCCTCGCGCTCAAGCGCGCGGCAGATCTTGAGCGGCGTCTGTCCGCCGTACTGGACAATGACGCCCTGCGGCTTTTCAACGTGGCAGATCTCGAGCACGTCCTCGAGCGTCACGGGCTCGAAATACAGCCTGTCGGACGTGTCATAGTCGGTTGAAACGGTCTCGGGGTTGCAGTTCACCATGATCGTCTCGTACCCATCCTCGTGCAGGGCAAGGGAGGCATGCACGCAGCAGTAGTCGAACTCGATGCCCTGGCCAATGCGGTTGGGACCGCCGCCAAGCACGATGATCTTCTTCTTGTCCGAGGGAGCCGCCTCGCACTCGTCCTGATAGGTCGAGTACATGTACGCGGTGCGGGTTTCAAACTCGGCCGCGCAGGTGTCGACGCGCTTGAACACGGGGCGGATGCCGAGGGCATGCCTCTTGGCGCGGACGGCATCCTCCTTCACGTCGAAGAGCTTGCCCAGGCGCTTGTCCGAGAAGCCCTTCTTCTTCAAAAAGAGCAGCTCCTGCCGGGTGACCGAGTCAAGCGAGCGGCGCGCAACGCGCTTTTCAATCTCGACGAGCTCGCGGATCTGCGCAAGGAACCACGGATCGATCGAAGTCTTCGCGTGGATCTCCTCGTCGCTCATCCCGACGCGCATCGCATCGGCCAGATACAGGATGCGCTCGGGGCCCGCCTCGGAAATCTCGCGGGCGATGATCTCCCTGTCGCTGGTGATGGGCGTGAGGCCATCCTTGCCCGTCTCCAGGCCGCGCAGAGCCTTCTGCAGCGACTCCTGGAAGCTCGAGCCGACAGCCATCACCTCGCCCACGGACTTCATCTGCGTGGTGAGCCGGTTGTTGGCCTGGGGGAACTTCTCGAAGGCAAAGCGCGGCACCTTGGTGACCACATAGTCGATGGTCGGCTCGAACGAGGCCGGCGTTGCGCCGCCCGTGATTTCGTTCCTGAGTTCATTGAGCGTGTAGCCGACGGCAAGCTTCGCGGCGATCTTGGCGATCGGAAAGCCCGTCGCCTTGGAGGCAAGCGCCGAGGAGCGCGACACGCGCGGGTTCATCTCGATGATGACCAGGCGCCCGTTCTCGGGATTGATGGCGAACTGCACGTTGCTGCCGCCCGTATCCACGCCGATCTCGCGCAACACGGCGATCGAGGCGTCGCGCAGGATCTGGTATTCCTTGTCGGTGAGCGTCTGGGCCGGCGCCACGGTGATGGAGTCGCCCGTGTGGATGCCCATGGGATCGAGGTTCTCGATCGAGCACACGATGATGCAGTTGTCGGCCTTGTCGCGGACAACCTCCATCTCGTACTCCTTCCAGCCAAGGAGCGACTCCTCGATCAGCAGCTCATGGGTCGGCGAGAGGGCAAGGCCCCGCTCGCAGATCTCGATGAACTCCTGCATGTTGTAGGCGATGCCGCCGCCCGAGCCGCCCAGCGTGAAGGACGGACGGATCACGGTGGGGAAGCCCACGCGGCTTTGCACTTCAAGCGCCTCGGCCATGCTGTAGGCAATGCCCGAGCGGGCGCTCTCAAGGCCGATCTTTTCCATCGCCTGCTTGAAGCGCTGGCGGTCCTCGGCCTTGTCAATGGCGTCGGGCGATGCGCCGATCAGTTCGACGCCGTACTTCTCGAGCACGCCCTCGCGGGAAAGATCCATCGCGAGGTTGAGCGCGGTCTGTCCGCCCATCGTCGGCAGGATGGCATCGGGCCTTTCCTTGTCGATGATGCGTTCGACCACCTGCCAGTCAAGAGGCTCGATGTAGGTTGCGTCCGCCGTCTGCGGATCGGTCATGATGGTGGCCGGATTGGAATTGACCAGAATGGTGCGGTAGCCCTCCTCGCGCAGCGCCTTGCAAGCCTGCGCCCCGGAGTAGTCGAACTCGCAGGCCTGACCAATGATGATCGGACCGGCGCCAAGAATCATGACCGATTGGATGTCTGTACGTTTTGGCATGGCTAGTCTTCGTAGTTTTGCGGATCAAGCTCGCGCTCGACGAGCTCGATCAGAATATGGATCACTTTGATGTGCAGCTCCTGCACGCGGTCGGCGTAGCGGCCGGCGGGAGTGACAATTGCGATGTCGGAGAGTTCGGCAAGAGGCGAGCCCGCCTTGCCGGTCATGCCGATCACCTTGGCCCCTTTCATCTTGGCAGCGCGCGCGGCGGCGAGAATGTTGCCGCTCGTGCCCGAGGTGCTGATCGCGAGCACGACATCCCGGTCGGTAGCGTATGCCTCAAGCCATCTTGAGAACACGTGTTCGTAGCCGAAGTCGTTGGCCACGCACGCCATGTGGGAGACGTCCGAAATCGCGCTTGCCCGGTAGGGCTTTCTGTTCTTGCGGTAGCGTCCGGTCATCTCCTCGGCAAAGTGCATGGCGTCGCAAAGGCTCCCGCCGTTTCCGCACGAGTAGACCGCGCCGCCCCGCCGCTGGCTCTCGGCAATGAGGTGTCCTGCCTCTGCCACGGCCTGAAGCATCGGCCGATTGTGCAGAAGCTTCTCAAGGCCTTCCCGCGCCTCGGCAAGCGCCGCTAATACAACCTGTTCGCTCATATGCCGTCAGCTCCCCGCCTTAGCGGCCTTCATCAGGTCCACGAACTTGTCAAAAAGCATGCAGATGTCATGCGGGCCGGGACTTGCCTCGGGATGCCCCTGGAAACTGAACGCAGGCGCATCGAGGAATTCCATCCCCTGGAGCGATCCGTCAAACAGGCTCCTGTGCGTTGCCTTCACGTTGGCGGGCAGCGTGCCGGCATCCACGGCAAACCCGTGGTTCTGCGCGGTGATGTACACGCGATGCGTGGCGATGTCTTCGACAGGGTGATTGCCGCCGTGGTGGCCGAACTTCATCTTGACCGTCTTTGCTCCTGCCGCGAGGCCCATGATCTGGTGGCCAAGGCAGATGCCAAAAAGCGGGATCTTCTTTTCAAGGAACGTTCTGGCGGCTTCGATCGCATAGCCGCAAGGCTCGGGGTCGCCCGGTCCGTTCGAGAGGAACACGCCGTCGGGCGCCATCTCCAGCACGGCGCTGGCGGGCGTCTGGGCGGGCACGACCGTGACGCGGATTCCCCGGTCGCACATTAGGCGCAGAATGTTGCGCTTGACGCCAAAATCGTAGGCGACGACATGGTAGCGAGAGGTATCGGGACTGGTAAACCCGGGCTCCCCGTCCGCGCCGTGCAGCGACCAGGTGCCCTGGGTCCATTCGTAGGGCTTGTCCACGGTCACTTCCTTGGCCAGATCCCGGCCGACCATCGAGCCCCAGCCAGCTGCTACCTTGGCGGCTGCCTGAATCTCCCCTTCGGAAAGCTCGCCCGCCTCGGCGGCAACGATCGCCCCGGGCTGTGCGCCACGGCTTCGGAGAATGCGCGTAAGCCGCCGGGTGTCGATGTCGCTGATGCCGACGACGCCGGAGCGCTTGAGATAGGCATCGAGCGGCTCCTGCGCGCGGAAATTGCTGACCACGGGCGAGGCGCACCGGATGATGAGCCCTGCGGCATAGACGCGGGTGCTTTCGCAGTCCTCGCTGTTCACGCCGACGTTTCCGATGTGCGGATACGTGAGCGTCACGATCTGTCCCGTGTAGCTTGGATCCGTGATGATTTCCTGGTAGCCGGTCATGGAGGTGTTGAACACAACCTCGGCGGTGACCATGCCGGCTGCGCCGATTGAACGTCCCAAAAACGTCGTGCCGTCGGCGAGCACCAGAGCCGCCTGAGCGCGCGTATCGGTAATGATGGAAGTCAAAATACTCTCCCTGTGAAATGGCCCCGCAAAGAGCGGAAAATGCGGGCTTCATTGCGAGCATCCCCTCCCGCGCGATCCAGCTGAAAAAGAAGCGGAAAGGCAATGCGAAAGGGCTCTACAAAATCGATCAATTATATCTTTTGTCCGTTTTAGGCTTTTTGCACCTGCGAGCCAAAAGCGTCATTTCTCCCTAGGACATAGAGCCTAGAAGTTCTGCGAAAAATCTTTTCTTCATCTCTTTGCCTCGGCCTGCCCGCCAAGCACCCGGATTTCGTGAGGAACGCCAGCCTACCAACAGACTCCCTTTGCTGATACTCTTCCCTGGTTACTTCATCGGAAAGACATCCATGCAGACGCGAAACGAACTTGAGCAATTGCGCGAATACACCATCGTTGTGGCCGATACCGGCGATATCGACGAGATTGCCAGAGTGCGCCCGGCAGAGGCTACGACCAATCCATCCCTCATCCTCAAGGTTGCGCGACTGGACAAGTATCGCGCCATCATTGAGCAGGCAAAGCGCCAGGCATCTGCGGCTGAAGAGCGTGCCGACCGCGTTCTCGTCGGCTTTGGCGCACGAATCCTCGAACACATCCCAGGGCGCGTCTCTACGGAAGTGGATGCGCGGGCTTCTTTTGACGTCCCGCAAACCGTGAAGCGCGCTCGCCGCATCATCGCCCTTTACGAATCTCTCGGCTTTGACCGCTCCCGGGTACTGATCAAAATCGCCGCAACCTGGGAGGGATGCCAGGCATGCAGAATTCTTCAGGCCGAGGGCATCAACTGCAATCTGACACTGATCTTTGCCCTTGCGCAAGCCGAGGCAAGCGCCCAGGCTGGCGCCACGCTCATCAGCCCCTTCGTGGGCCGCATCTATGACTGGTTCAAGGCCGCCGAAGGCAGCTGCTGGGACGAGAACGCCAACTGCGGCGCAAAGGATCCCGGCGTGCAGTCCGTGACGGAAATCTTCAGGCGTCTGAAGGGTGCCCGCAGCCGCACCCGGATCATGGGCGCGAGCTTCAGGAACAAGGGCGAAATCCTTGCGCTTGCCGGCTGCGATCTGCTTACCATCGCCCCCAAGTTCATGGATGAACTGAAAGACTCCTTCTCGCCGCTGCCGCGCGCACTTGATCCCGGTGCCGTGCCCGAGACCGATCCCATCAGCATCAGCGAAGCGCAGTTCCGCTACCGCATGAACTGCTCGGAGGTCGCCACGGTCAAACTCGCCGAGGGCATCCGCTCCTTTGCAGCTGACACCGAGCGGCTCGAAGGCATGCTTTTGTAGGAATCTCACCGCTCCATGCCGATAGCCCGCGGAGTTATTGTTGTCGAGCCGGATCAAAGGCGAAGGATCCAGGCGATCGCCCAGATCAAGCGCATCGCGGGCTACCCCGTCGTCTGCGCCTGCCAGGGCCGGCGCGACACGCTGCAAAAGCTGCGCGAGCCGATTGACTTTGCGCTTGTCAACATGCAGCTGCCCGACGGGAGCGGCGCCGATCTGATTCGCTTCATCCTGAAGAAAAATCCGCACTGCCGGGTGCTTGTCCTCACGGACATCGCCGAAGAGAAGACCGTCATGCAGGCCGTGCTTGCCGGCGCTTCCGGCTACATGCTTTTTGCCGACCAGGACCTTGACATCATCGCCTGCTTTGAACTGATGGACCGGGGCGGCTCGCCCATCAGCCAGGCTGTCTCCCAGTCCTTTCTTCGCGCGCTCGCCTGCCGGGGACAGGGCGGCTCGGCTCCCGCAGACTCTCCTCTCTCGGGCCGAGAGACCGAGGTGCTGCGGCTGATGGCGCGCGGAGCAAGCACCGAAGAGATCGGCCAGCTGCTCGCGCTCAGCCGGAACACGGTCATTTCGCACGCCAAGAGCATCTACCGCAAGCTTGACGTGCACTCCAGGGCCGAGGCTCTGGCAGCTGCCGCCTCAAGGCGTCTGCTCGGCTAATCCTCGCGCCGCGGGCGGCGTCCGCACAATCGCTCTTATAATCCCCGCCACTATGACGAGTGCAAACATCACCACCAAGCAGGCCGTCCTTGCGGCTCTAGCTCCGATTGCGCCGGAAATGGCGCAGGTTGAAAAAATCATTGCCGAGCAGATGGAAAGCTCTGTTGCGCGTGTCCAGGAAATCGGCCTTTACATCACAGGGGCCGGCGGCAAGCGCATGCGCCCCGCACTGCTCATCCTCATGGCCCGGGCCATGGGGGCTGAATCCGAGGCCGCCGCATATCTGGGCGCCATCATCGAGATTCTGCATACCGCGACGCTCATGCACGATGACGTCGTGGATGCGGGCGAGCAGCGCCGCGGCCGCGACACCGCCAACAAGATCTGGGGCAACGGCCAGGCCGTTCTGGTGGGCGACTTCCTCTACACGCGCTCGTTCCAGATGATGGTGCGCTTTGGCAATCTGCGCGTGATGCAGGCGCTTTCCGATGCCGCCAACCGCCTCTCCGAGGGCGAGGTGCTGCAGATGGCCGGCGCCCACAACCCGGATGTGGATGAGTCCCGGTACTTCGCCGTCATCGAACGCAAGACGGCGTGTCTTTTCGAGGCCGCCGCGAAAATGGCGGCCGCCATCTCCCCTGCATCCGAAGAGATGGAGCGCGCCTGCGTCGAGTACACGCTGCATCTGGGAAACGCCTTCCAGATCGTCGACGACATTCTGGACTACGCCGGAAATGCGGACGAGACCGGGAAGAAGCTCGGCGCCGATCTGCGCGAAGGCAAGGTGACGCTTCCCGTGATCTATGCCCTTGAAAACTGCTCGGATGAGGAGCGTGCAGTCATTGTCCAGGCCATCCGCGAGGGCGACGGGGATCTGCCCGCCGTGAGCCGCATCATCCGCTCGAGCGGCGCCCTTGACCGCTGCCGGGCGAAGGCTCTTGAAGAAGCGGAACTCGGAAAAGAGGCAATTTCTCGCCTCCCCTCTGGACAATTCACGGAAAGTCTGATAAAGTTTCTGCTCTTCGCGGTTAACAGAGATCGTTAATTGCGAAGACTCGGGGTGTAGCTCAGCCTGGTAGAGTACTACGTTCGGGACGTAGGAGTCGAAGGTTCGAATCCTTTCACCCCGACCAGGATTTCGGAAACGGCGGATTCAGTTTGAGTCCGCCGTTTCTTTTTGTCCAGAATCCGGCTCTTGATGAAAGTGATTATCATTTAGTTTCTTCACTTTCCGGAGGTTCCTTCATGTACAAAATCACTGTCGGCGTTGACGGCATGGCCTGCAACATGTGCGAAAGCCATGTGAACGACGCCGTGCGCAAGGCTTTCGCCGTCAAGTCGGTCAAGTCCGACCACAAGGCAAAACGCACGGTCATCATCTCCGAAACACCCATTGCCGAAGAGGCGATCCGCTCTGCGATCGGGGCAACCGGCTACACGGTCACGTCCTGCAGCAGCGCTCCCTACGAGAAGAAAGGGCTCTTCGCCCGGATGTTCGGGTAGCCGCGCGCGGGACGCACCCTGCGAACCCATTTTTTCAGATCCGACCTACAATAGGGGCATGGAGCAGGTTGGAACGCTCTTTGGAGGCCAGGCCATGACACTTCTGATCGGATTAACCGGCGGGATCGCCAGCGGAAAAACCACGGCAACGGATGCCTTTCGCGCTCTGGGCGTCACTGTGATTGATGCCGACGAGATATCCCGCGAGCTGACCGGCCCCGGGGGCAAGGCGCTTCCCGACATCGCTCTGGCGTTCGGCCCGGATACGATCGGCGTGCGCGGCATGAAGCGGGGCCTGATGCGCGAGACGGTGTTCTCGGAACCGGCCAAGCTGAAGAAACTCGAATCGATCCTGCATCCGCTCATCAAGCGCGAAATCTTCGAGCAGCTCAAGAAGCTGCACGAGCCGTACGTGATTCTCTCCGTTCCGCTTCTTGTCGAAAGCGGCAACTGGGCGCAGGCCGTCAGCCGCGTGCTTGTCATCGACGTCCCCGTCGACGAGCAGATCAACCGGCTGGTCTACGACCGGCATCTTGGCGAAGAGCAGGCACGGGCGATCATCGCCTCTCAGGCAAGCCGCGCGGCGCGCCTTGCCGTTGCCGACGATGTGATCGACAACAACGGCAGCATCGAGGATCTCGTGGCCGCCGTCCGGGCGCTGCACGAAAAGTACACGGCGCTTGCCAAGGAAAAAGCCGCACAAAAACAGTCGTAAGCCGGCGCCGGTCCTCTTCAAACCGGGGAGCGGATGTGCTATCTTCTCCCCCACTCTCCAACTGCAGTGAGCGACACCATGACAGCATCGCAAAGCATCATTTACGAGTTCCCATGCACCGAGAAAATTCGGATGTGCATGCGTCTTGAGCGCACGATGTCCCGCATGCGCTACTTCATGGAGCAGCAGGATGAGCGCGCAGCCATGGTTGCAATGGATATTCTGTTCGAGCTGATCGACCTGACGACCCGCCCGGATCTGCGCAAGGATCTCATTCAGGAACTGCAGCGCATGAAGCAGAAGCTCTCCGGGAGCGATTGCCCGGCCTGCTTTGACGCGCCCCAGCATGAACTCTTTCTCGCGCAAATCGACCTGGCGCTCTCGGCCCTGCTCGATCCCGATCCGACGATGAGAAGCCCCCAGTCGCTGCGGGACAACGACTGGCTGAGCACGGTCCGCACACGCTCGCAAATCCCTGGCGGCTGCTGCGGATTTGACCTGCCCAGCCTGCAGTTCTGGCTGAGCCGCCCGTTTGAGGTGCGCCACGAACAGTTCCGCAAATGGCTTCGGGGCATGACGCCCATCAAGCTCGCGATCGATTGCATCCTTGACGTCCTTCGCAGCTCCGTCGCCGTCCAGCACTGCGAGGCCAAGGCGGGCAATTTCAACCTTCCCGTACCCGGCGCAATCAACTGGGCGATCGTGCAGATCGCCCTGCCGCCTGAATCAACGCATATTCCGGAAGTGAGCGTGAACAAGTTCATGCTTTGGATCCACTTCCTGGATTCCAGCGAACGGATGAAGACGCCCCCATCCAGGGATGACTTCGAGTTTGATCTTGGCATCTGCGGCATCTAGGAAGACACGGCCATGATGATGACCTGCCCGACCTGCGGCAAGAAGATTCCCTACGACAAGAGCAATCCCTGGCGGCCCTTTTGCTGCGAGCGCTGCAAGATGATCGATCTTGGCCACTGGGCCGCAGGCGACTATCTCATCCAGGGCGCCCCGGGATCGGCCGATCCGGAATTTGTCGAGGAGGAACTGGAGCGCATGCGGCGCGAAGCCGAGGAAAAGGCGCGCAGATAGCGCGATCCTTGCATCAGCCGGCTATCACGATGCCGTGCGCCCCGAGCTCTCTCGCACGCGTGAGTTCGCGCTCATCGCGCGCCGGAAAATAGACGGGTACCGGACTGCGCCAGGCGACCTCCCGCCCAGCATCAAGCAACGCAAATTGAGCGCCTTCCGGGATCTCCCAGCGGGCATTCTCCGGATGCGGTACCGCAACCCCCGCGACTCCATCAATCACTGGCCTGCCGTCAAAGTCAAAGCGCAAATCCCGGACAATCTGCGGCATCTGCAGCGAGCGCACCATCTGCGCCACCTTGGGAAGGAGCTGCACGCCGCCCGGAATTTCCCCGAAGTCAAACCACCGGAACATCTGGCCCTCGCGCGCCTGCAGCGCGCCCTTGTGGGCAAATATCCGATAGATGTGCAGCCGCACATAGGCGTGGGGATAATCGTTTTCGAGCGCGAGCCAGGGCATGCAGCAGCCGATGCGCACGCCAAGCTCTTCAAGGAACTCGCGCTCCAGGCACTCAAGCGGCGTTTCTCCCCGCTCGAGCTTGCCGCCAGGCAGCTCCCAGTAGCCCGCATAGGGCTTGCCCTGCGGACGGGAGCCAAGCAGGTACCGGCCCCGCTCCTCATCCACAAGAACGCCGCAGGAGACAAGCGTGACGGGACGAGTCACCTTGGCCTTCACCTGCCGGAGGCGCCAAGCGCGGCTCTGCCGGCAAAGCTGCGGGCGAACTGCACGGCCACGCGGCCGCTTCTGCCGCCGCGCTGGATGGCGAACTGCGTCGCCTCGAGCCGCGTGTTTTCATCCTCGATCAGACGGGCGGGCGTCCCGAGCGCTTCAAGCGTGCCGCGAACAACCGCTAGGTACTCGTCCTGCGTGAACGGGTAGAACGACAGCCACAGGCCGAAGCGCTCGGCAAGCGAGAGCTTCTCCTCAAGGAGCTCCCCCGGGTGCAGCTCGCCCTCAGCGTCGAGCCTCGCTCCGTCATTGTCGGTCACGGGCTCGGGCATCAGATGCCGCCTGTTGCTGGTTGCGTAGATCACGATGTTGTCGCCGCCAGAGGCAACCGAGCCGTCCAGAGCCGCCTTGAGGGCCTTGTAGCCGCCCTCTCCCAGCTCAAAGGACAGATCGTCACAAAAGAGAATGAATTTCTCCGGACGGCCCGCAACAGCCTTCACGATATCCGCCAAGTCGCGCAGATCCTCCTTGGAGACCTCAATGAGCCGAAGCCCCTCAGGATAAAAGCGCGTCAGGCAGCCACGGATGAGCGAGCTCTTGCCCGTGCCGCGCGCCCCCGTGAGGAGCACATTGTTCGCCGGCAGCCCCTTCACGAACTGCTCGGTGTTGCTCACAATCTGCTCCTTTTGCTGCTCGACGTGCAACAGCCGGTCAAGATCCACCGATGCAAAGCTTGCCACCGGCTCAAGCCGGCCCACCTGAGTGCCAAAACACACGCGCGTCACCCACCGGTAGGCCGGAGCGCTCCAGTCAATGTCCCGATTGCTCTCGGGGAGCATCGAGCTGATCCGCTCCAGCACCTCGACAAGCAGCTTTTCAGTCGTTTCGGTCACTTCCGTGGTCTCCTTAACAGAGGGCAATCAGCTCAGCTTGCCGTGGCAGTCCTTGAAGCGCTTGCCCGAGCCGCAGGGGCAGGGATCATTGCGGCCGACATGCGAAAAGTCAATCGGGCTCTGCTCTTCGCCCTCATCGGCCCCGTCAGCAGACTGCGCAGCGGGCACCTGAACGCTTTCCTCATCGGGCATCTGGATCTGAACGTGCATCAGCACGCGGCACAGGCCTTCGCGCACGCGGTCAAGCAGCGTTTCGAACATCGAGAACGCCTCGCGCTTGTACTCCTGCTTGGGCTGCTTCTGACCGTAGCTGCGCAGGTAGATGCCCTGGCGCAGAGCGTCGAGCGCCGTGATGTGCTGGCGCCATGCGGTATCGAGAACCTGCAGCAGAACCTGGCGGCCGAAGCCGACCCAGGCCTCGTGTCCGACAAGCTCCTCCTTCTGGTCGGCAATGCCGTTGGCGGTTTCCAGAAGCTTGGCAAGCAGATCCTCGTCCGTGAGGTTGTTGTCCGCATCGAGCATCTGCTTCATCGGAATGTCGATGCCCCACTCAGCCTTGAGCGTGCTGCAGAGCCCTTCAAGGTCCCACTGCTCCTCAACCGTATCGGGCGGAACGCTGGCGCGGAACAGATCCGTGAAATACCCTTCGCGCAGATCCTTGAGCATCGGTCCGATGTCGGTGGACTCGAGGATTTCATTGCGCAGGCGGTAGATTTCGCGGCGCTGGTCGTTCTGAACGTCGTCGAACTCGAGCAGCTGCTTGCGGATGTCGTAGTTGTGCCCCTCGACCTTTCTCTGGGCGCTCTCGATCATGCGCGTAAGCATCTTCGACTCAATCGCCATGCCGTGCTCAAGCTTGAGCTTGTCGGCGATTGCGCGCATGCGGTCGCCGCCGAAGATGCGCAGCAGCTGATCCTCCATCGAGAGGTAGAACACGGAGCTGCCCGGGTCGCCCTGACGGCCGGAGCGGCCGCGCAGCTGGTTGTCGATGCGGCGGGACTCGTGGCGCTCGCTGCCGATGATGCGAAGACCGCCTGCGGCGACAACCTGGTCATGGAGCGTCTGCCACTCGGCCCGAATCTGCTCGATGCGGGCCTTCTTCTGCTCGTCGTTCAGAGAAGCATCAGCCTTCACCTCGTCGATCTGCTTGTTGATGCCGCCGCCAAGCACAATGTCGGTGCCGCGGCCAGCCATGTTCGTGGCAATGGTCACGACGCCGGGCCGGCCGGCTTCCAGAATGATCTGCGCCTCGCGCTCGTGCTGCTTGGCATTGAGCACGTTGTGGGCGATGCCCTCCTTGTCAAGAAGCTTGGAGAGGCGTTCGGAATTTTCGATCGAGGTCGTGCCCACGAGCACCGGCTGCTGGCGCGTGCGGCACTCCTTGATGTCCTCGACGATCGCCGCATACTTCTCCTGCTCCGTGCGGAAGACCTTGTCCTGGGCGTCCACGCGGATCATCTTGCGATGCGTCGGGATCACGACGGTTTCCAGCCCGTAGATGTCCTGGAACTCATAGGCCTCGGTATCGGCCGTGCCGGTCATGCCGGCGAGCTTCTTGTACATGCGGAAGAAGTTCTGGAACGTGATCGAGGCCATCGTCTGGTTTTCCTGCTGGACCTCAACGCCTTCCTTGGCTTCGACTGCCTGGTGCAGGCCGTCGGACCAGCGGCGCCCCGGCATCAGGCGGCCGGTGAATTCGTCAACAATGATCACTTCGCCGTTCTGAACTACGTAGTGTTGATCGCGGTTAAAGAGCGTGTGCGCCCTGAGGGCGGCATTCAGGTGGTGCAGCAGGATGATGTTCTGGGGCGAATACAGGCTCGTGCCGTCCTTGATGAGGCCGCGCTCGGTGAGGATCCTCTCGATGTTCTCGTGCCCCTTCTCGGAGATGTACACCTGGTGCTGCTTTTCATCCACCCAGTAGTCGCCGTCGCCCTTTTCATCGGCCTGGCGGGTCAGAAGGGCCGGGATGTCGTTGATCACGCGATACAGATCGGTGTTGTCGTCGGCAGCGCCGGAGATGATGAGCGGAGTCCGGGCCTCGTCGATGAGAATCGAGTCCACTTCGTCGACGATGGCGTAGTAAAGGCCTCTCTGGCGCCTGGCGGCAACGTCGTACTCCATGTTGTCGCGCAGGTAGTCAAAGCCGAATTCGTTGTTCGTGCCGTACGTGATGTCGGCCGCATACGCCGAGATCTTCTCCTCGTTGGGCTGCTGGGAGAGAATCGTGCCCACGCTCATGCCGAGGAAGTTGTAGAGCGCCCCCATCCACTTGGCATCGCGGCTGGCAAGGTAGTCGTTGACCGTCACCACGTGGCAGCCCTTGCCGGGCAGCGCGTTCAGATACACGGCAAGCGTAGCGGTGAGCGTCTTGCCTTCGCCCGTTCGCATTTCGGCAATCTTGCCGTCGTTCAGAACCATGCCGCCGATCAGCTGCACGTCAAAGTGGCGCATGCCGAGGACGCGCACGCTCGCCTCGCGCACCACGGCAAACGCTTCGGGCAGCAGAGCCTGCAGATCCTCGCCCTTCTCAAGCCGCTCGCGGAACTCGACAGTCTTGTGCTTGAGCTGCTCGTCGGTGAGCTTTTGCATCTCAGGCTCAAGCGCGTTGATCTGCGCGCATTTGCGTCGGTATTGCTTAACAAGGCGGTCGTTGCGGCTGCCGAAAATTTTGGTCAGTACAGAATCAAACATCTCAGGATCACTACTATCAGAGAATCCCCTGCTCATGCGAAAGCAGGGACGCAAAAAAGGGGCGCTTGCCCGTTCAGTTTCGGGAGCACCGGAGACAATCGGCGGATTATGGCACAGATAAGGCCTGCGGGGAGCCCCAAAACGAAAGCAGTTACAGAGGCTTACAGCCAGGCGGACGGCCGCGCCGGGTTACGCACGCAGGACAGGCACCCGCTCGCCCCTATAATCGCGCTGAGGAACAGACGCCCGGCCATGAGATACGCGAACGACAGAATTACCCGCAACCGCTGGATGACAGCCAGCCGCAGCCTGAACGAAGCCCCAAGGGATCGTGCATTCGGTCTGGCTGAGCAGCTCCACGCCTCAAGGCTCGTCGCCCGGGCTCTTCACGCTGCGCTCAAAGGGTACCACATCGGGGTGGACTTCTCCGATACCGCCAATGTCCACGTCACTGCCGACAAGGTGATCCTCTATGTCCGCACACCCGGACAGAAAAGCAAGCTGAGGCAGCTGATGCGGCGCATCGAGAACGCCATCGCCCAGACGGGACTCGTCCGCTTGCTCGACATTCAAGTGAGGCCGGTGAACGCAACGATCCCGGAAAGCGCCCTGCCCAAGGGCGAGCCGCGCAAGGGCTCCAGGCAAAGCGCGGAGAGCATCGAAAAAGCCGCCCAGTCCCTTCCCGAAGACTCGTCCCTCAGAAAGAAACTCGAGCGGCTTGCCAGAACGCTGAGGCAAATCGCCGAAGACTGATCTGCGCTACGCGAGCCAGGGCACTTCCCGCTCGTCGGCCGGCCCCATCGACCAGGCATCTTCATCCTCAATCAGAGCCCGCAGCAGCCTGTTGTTCAAGCCATGACCGGACTTGCTCGCACTGTAGCGGGCAAGGAGCGGATGCCCCAGGACATACAGGTCGCCCATTGCATCAAGCATTTTGTGGCGGACGAATTCAGCCTCGTTGCGAAGGCCCTCCGGATTCACAATTCCCTTCTCGTCCACGGCAACTGCGTTTTGCAGGGAGCCGCCCTGGATCAGTCCCATGGCGCGCAGCTTGTCAAAATCGGACACGAATCCGAAGGTGCGATTCACGGCAATCTTGTCGCTGTAGTCGTCCCTGGCGGCGTCAAACTGATCGCGCTGAGGCGTTGCGTCAATCACCGGATGGTGAAAATCAATCGAAAAGTCGACAATGAAGCCGCTGTAAGGTTCAAGCTGCGCCCACTTGTCGCCCTCCTCGACACGAATGGGCTTGTCAACGCGCACGAAAATCCGATCATCGTCCTGCCGCTTGATTCCGGCCTCGCGGATCATGCCGACAAAAGCGGCCGCCGATCCGTCCATGATGGGAATTTCCTGCGCATCGACGTCAACAACCGCATTGTCGATCCCAAGGCCGTTGAACGCACTCATCAGATGCTCAATCGTCGAGACAAAGACCGGGCCGACATTGAGCGTGGTGGCAAGGCGCGTGTCATTGACATTCTCCGGACGGGCGGGCAGCTCCACCACCGGATCGCAATCGACGCGGCGAAAGACAATCCCCTTGTTCACGCCTGCCGGACGGAGCGTCAACGTAATCTTCCTGCCCGAGTGAAGGCCGACGCCAACCCTTGTGACTTCTTTTGCAAGGGTACGCTGAACAATCATCTCCCGCTCCTTTACCGGTGGAAACCGCCGTTGTTGCGCAGGTAGGAAGGCACGCCGGAAATGACTCTTCTCTGAGAGGATTCCTCCAGAGGCGATTGCTGTGCGTCTGCCGGCCGAGCGATCGGCTCAAGTCTGGGGCGCTCGAGGGACTCCTGCTCGGGTTCGTCCTCCTGCACCTGTGGCTCAGGGGCGGCTGCCTGGCGGGCATTGCTGCGGAAGAAATCCGACGTTTTCTGGCTGAACGCGCTGCGCGGCTGGCTCTGAGCCTGAGGAGCCGCACGGGTCATGTTCACAACGGGACTGACCATCGAAGCCTCTTCGCGCACGGGATCGTCAAGCCCCGTTGCCACGACAGTCACGCGCAGCTCCTCTCCCATGGTGTCGTCAAAAGCCGTGCCGACAATCACGTTCGCATCCTTGCTCACGAAATTCGTCATGGTGGTCATGACCTGGCGGACATCAGCGTGGCACATCGTTTCCGGAGAAGCCGTGATGTAGACCAGAAGCCCCCTGGCGCCCTGCAGGTTTGCCCCTTCAAGCAACGGACAGGCAATCGCCTTTTCGGCAGCCTCCTTGGCGCGGTCGGGCCCCTTGGCCGTTGCCGTTCCCATCATCGCCGTGCCGCGCTCGCTCATCACCGTGCGCAGATCTTCAAAGTCAACGTTGATAATGCCGGGCGTATGAATGATTTCGGCGATGCCGTTGCAAGCCCGGTACAGCACTTCATCGGCCGCGGCAAAGCAATCCTTGATCGTCGCCGCTCCGCCAACCTCGTCCTCAAGCTTGTCGTTGAGAATGACGATGAGGCTGTCGACGTGCTCCTTGAGATTGTCAATGCCGGCCTGAGCCTGGCGCATGCGGCGCGCCCCTTCGAATTCAAACGGCTTTGTCACGACCGCAACGGTGAGAATGCCCATTTCCCGGGCAATCGAGGCAATCACAGGAGCGGCCCCAGTGCCGGTACCGCCACCCATGCCCGCCGTGATGAAGAGAAGGTGCGTGCCCTCAAGCGCCTCGCGGATCTGCTCGGCGGCGTCCTGCGCGGTCTGCATGCCGACCTCAGGTCTTGCGCCGGCGCCCAGCCCTGTCTTGCCAAGCGGAATCACGATGTCGGCGCGGGAGCGGTTGAGCGCCTGCCGGTCGGTGTTGGCGGCAATGAAGGTAATGCCGCGCGCCTCCCTGTCAATCATGTGTTCGACTGCGTTTCCCCCGCCGCCGCCAACGCCAAAGACCTTGACAACGGCCACGAACGTTTCGGGGTGATCATTAACCATCTGGATGGGCATAGTGAAACCTAACCTTGAGCAAAGCCGATCAAAAAATTCTGTTAATTATCGCCGCTCGGCAGGCTTTTGTGTCGAAACAGCAGGACTTTTTCTCGTCTCGCTCTGACAAGAGACAGATGTCAGAAAAGACGGGGCTGCCCGTCAGCCTCGGGGATGTCGAACCAGTCAATTGGATTCTCGCCATGCTCTTTGAGCCATTCATTGACCTTGCGGAAATGCCCGCACCCGAAAAACGGAACCGGAGGGCGTCTGGCGGAGAGCGGCGAAGGATGATTTGCCTTCAGCACAAGATGCATCCGGCCGTCCAAAGCGGTGATCATCTCCTCCTTTTTCTGCGCAGCGGCGCCCCAGAGTAAAAATGCACAGGGTCGGTCGCGCCCGGCCACAGCCCGGATCAGACTGTCGGAGAAAACCTCCCAGCCCTTGCCGGCGTGGGATCCTGCCTGCCCCTCTTCCACCGTGAGAACAGTATTGATGAGCAGAACGCCCTGACGGGCCCAGCCCGTCAGATCACCGCAGGATGGCTCGGGACGGGAAAACTCCTCTCCCAGCTCCCTGAAAATGTTTCTGAGGCTTCGGGCGAGCGGCCTGACCTCCGGGTTCAGGGCAAACGCGAGCCCCATGGCGTGGCCGGCCGTTGGATAGGGATCCTGTCCGACAATCACCACGCGAACGCGCTCAAGGGGAGTCAGCCTCAGGGCGCGATAGGGATCCGCAGGAAAGATCACCGCGCCGTCACTTCGTCTGGAATCAAGAAAGGAGCCCAGCCGCAAGCCGTCTTCACTGCGCCAGAAATCACGCAGCAGATCGCCTGCGAGTCCCTCAACCGTTTCCCCTCGATCAAAGTTTCCTTCGAACACCTATCCTGTCCTCAAGTTCTTGTTTTCCCAAGCATTGCTCATGAGCAGCCTACCGGATTGTGCCAAAAAACCGATGTGTGCGCCGATTATTTTTGCAACCGGTCTTGCGCCTTCTTGAATTCTCCTTATAATGTCTAACTCTCCGGGGTGTAGCGCAGTCCGGTAGCGCGCCTGCTTTGGGAGCAGGATGTCGGGAGTTCGAATCTCTTCACCCCGACCAACCGCAACTTGGAACTGCCCGTAGCTCAGCTGGATAGAGCATCGGCCTTCTAAGCCGAGGGTCGCTGGTTCGAATCCTGCCGGGCAGGCCAAGCACCAGTTGGGAGAAAAAATTTACGGTGGCTATAGCTCATTTGGTAGAGTCCCGGATTGTGATTCCGGTTGTCGTGGGTTCGAGTCCCACTCCCCACCCCAAGATTTTTAAAAGAGACGCGTTTCGCGTCTCTTTTTTATCATATTAAGCACAACAAAAAAGCCCTTAGGTTTTAAACCCAAGGGCTTTTCGTGTATTTAACCTTCTAGGGGCAATTATTGAAGACTACGCAAAGCGCGAATTCTTTCTTCAATCGAAGGGTGCGTCGCCAATAAGCTTCCGATATTGCCCGAAATGCCGAAGCCTTTCACGGAAGCTGGCAATTCGTTAGGAGCCATACCGCCCAAACGCGCCAAGGCGTTAATCATGGGAGCTGCGGAACCGAGCGCTTCGGCTGCGCCTCTGTCAGCCGCAAACTCACGGCGGCGGGAATAGGCCGCCAAAATAAGGCCTCCCAAAAAGCCGAGCACCACGTCAAGCACAAGGCTCGTTAAGAAGTAACCCATGCCAGGGCCGTTACTTTCGTTACGCAAAATCCCGCGATCGACGATATTACCGATGACGCGAGACAAGAAAATCACAAACGTATTAATAATGCCTTGCAAAAGGGTCATCGTGACCATGTCGCCGTTATCGACGTGACTCATCTCGTGGGCCAAGACCGCTTCGACTTCTTCGCGATTCATCGAAGAAAGGAGACCGTCAGAGACCGCGACCAAAGAACTATTTCTCGAAGGACCCGTCGCAAACGCGTTGGGTTC
>ODAI011747728.1_pt1 | contig 24857 bp, 18 predicted proteins | sample 1539321 | NCBI WGS metagenome assembly ODAI01 (sample SAMN02144231, study PRJEB22623) | gut metagenome | biome: sheep rumen | host: Ovis aries | place: New Zealand
AATTCGTAGTCGTGAAGACGAGTTTTGGAAATTCGTATAATTCGTTTAATTCGTAGTCTAAGATAAAAATTATGGTTCGTAGTCAAAGTCTTAGCCATCTTTATGGTCTTTTTCCGAAGGCGGATGTCCTATTCGTAAACTAAGCGATGGTAAGCGGTTTTTCATGGAAATTATGACCTGCGTTTGCTTTTGCTAATAAAGTGTAAAAGTTTAAAACAAAACGGCTGCGTTTACCAAGATTTTTGTACCTTTGCATGCCAAAAAACGCGTGATGCGTTAGTTTGGACACTCGACTTTGAAATTTATATATAAATTTAGTTATTTGAAATAGGTATGAAAAAAATGAAAATGTTTATGGTCGCAGCTGCGACCATCGCCCTGGCTTCCTGTGGCGGTGGCGGCGGTATGCCCAGCTTTGGCGACAATGAGTATCCGGTGGAGGAAGTGAAGACTTCAGACGCCGAGATGCAGACGACGTATCCCGCCGTGATCAACGGCATTCAGGATGTGGAAATCAGGCCCAAGATGTCGGGCTTCCTCACGCAGATCAACGTGACGGAAGGCCAGACCGTGCAGGCTGGACAGCTGCTTTTCGTGATTGACAATGAAACCTATCAGGCCCAGGTGCGCCAGTCTCAGGCTGCCGTGAACACGGCACAGAGCCAGGTGAATACGGCCAAGCTGACATACGAGAACTCGAAGCAGCTCTTCGACAGCCACGTCATTGGCGAGTATGAGCTGCAGACGGCCGAGAACTCGTTTAAGAGCGCCCAGGCCGGACTGGCCCAGGCCCAGGCTGCGCTGGCTTCGGCCCGCGAGTCACTGAGCTTCTGCTACGTGAAGAGCCCCGCCAAAGGCGTGGTGGGCACGCTGCCCTTCAAGAAAGGCGCCCTGGTGAGCGCATCGAACGTGCTGACCCACGTGAGCGACATCAGCCAGATGGAGGTTTACTTCTCGATGACCGAGAAGGACATGCTGACCCTGTCGAAGGCCGATGGCGGCCTGAAGGGTGCCGTGGAGCAGTTCCCCGGCGTGAAGCTGCAGCTGGCCGACGGCAGCATCTATGGCTATGACGGCACGGTGGCTGCCATCAGCGGCGTCATCGACCAGGCCACGGGCACCGTGCAGCTGAAGGCTCGCTTCCCCAACCCCGAGAGCCTGCTGAAGAGCGGCGGTTCGGGCACCATCATCGTGCCGCGCCAGAACACGGGCGCCATCGTCATTCCGCAGAGCGTGGTGATGGAGGTGCAGAACAAGAAGTTTGTCTATTTGCTGAACGACAGCAACAAGGTGCAGTACACCGAGATTAAGGTGGACCCGCAGGACGACGGCGTCAACTACATCGTCACCGAAGGACTGAAGGTGGGCGACAAGTACGTGACCAACGGCATTACAAAGCTGAACGACCAGATGGAGATTGTGCCCATCACGCCGCAGCGCTACCAGGAGAAGATTCAGGAGCAGGCCAAGGCAATGACGGCCGGCGACATTGTGAATGCTATGAGTAAATAGAACGAAGGAATATGACATTTACAAATTTCATAAAACGCCCAGTGCTCTCGACGGTGATCTCGATCCTCATCGTCATACTGGGTTTCATTGGTCTGGTGTCGCTGCCCATTGAGCAGTACCCCGACATTGCACCGCCCACGGTGGTGGTGTTCACCAGCTATCCTGGTGCTGACGCCGAGACGGTGAAGAACTCTGTGCTGGCACCGCTGGAGGAAAGCATCAACGGTGTGGAAGGCATGGACTACATGAGCTCGTCGGCCTCGTCAGGCTCGGCCAGCATCAGCATCCTCTTCCGTCAGGGCATGAACGCCGACATGTGTGCGGTGAACGTGCAGAACCGAGTGCAACAGGCGCAGGCGCTGCTGCCGGCTGAGGTGACGCGCATTGGCGTGACCGTGATGAAGCGACAGACCAGCCAGGTGCTGATGTTCACCCTGACCAGTGACGGACGATATGACGACGAGTTCCTCACGAACTATAACAACATCAACATCGTGCCGGCCATCAAGCGTATTCAGGGCGTGGGCGACGTGCAAAGCCCGGGTCTGAAGACATACGCCATGCGCATCTGGCTGAACCCCGAAGTGCTGAAGCAATACAGCCTGATGCCCAGCGACATCATGGCTCTGCTGGCCGAGCAGAACGTGGAGGCTGCTCCAGGTAACTTCGGTCAGGAGAGCAACGTGGCCTATGAGTATGCCATGCGCTATACAGGCCGCCTGAAGAGCGCCGAGGAGTTTGGCAACATTGTGGTGAGCAGCGACGCCAATGGCAACACGCTGAAGCTGAAGGATGTGGCCAAGATCGAACTCGGCGGACAGCAGTACTCCGTGTCGATGAAGAACAACAACATCCCCTCTGTGATGGGTATGGTGCAGCAGATTGCAGGCTCCAACGCCAACGAGATTGCCAAGCAGGTGAAGGCCGAGCTGGAGGAGCAGGCCAAGCTGTTCCCGCCGGGCATGACCTACAAGATTAACTACGACGTGACGGAGTTCCTCTATGCCTCTATCGAGGAGGTGATATTCACACTGGTGTTCACGCTGATCCTGGTGTTCATCGTGATTTACATCTTCCTGCAGGACTGGCGCTCGACGATGATCCCGCTCATCGCCGTGCCTGTGTCGCTGGTGGGTACCTTCTTCTTCCTTGAGGCCTTCGGATTCTCCATCAACTTGCTCGTGCTCTCAGCCTTGCTGCTGGCTATCGCCATCGTGGTGGATGATGCCATCGTGGTGGTGGAGGCCGTACACGCCAAGCTCGACCAGGGCTATAAGTCGACGCTGACGGCCTCTATCGACGCCATGAACGAGATCTCGGGTGCTATCATCTCTATTACGCTGGTGATGGCCTCGGTGTTCATCCCCGTGTCGTTCATGGGTGGCGTGACGGGTACGTTCTACCGTGAGTTCGGTGTGACGATGGCTGTGGCTATCTTCATCTCCGCCCTGAACGCCCTGACGCTGTCGCCGGCCCTCTGTGCCATCTTCTTGAAGCCTCACGATGGTGAAGGTCACAAGAAGATGTCGCGTATCGACCGATTCCACGCAGCTTTCAATACAGCTTTCACTACGACGACCAATAAGTATAAGAACGTGGTAGAGAAGCTGGTGCGCAAGCCGATAGCCATCGGCATTGCCGTCATCGTGGGTATCGCTGCACTCGTCCTGACGATGGCTACCACGAAGACCGGACTGGTGCCCGACGAGGATACAGGTACTATCTTCTGTACCATCTCGATGCCTCCTGCTACCTCGGTGGCTCGCACGCGCCAGATCATCGACGAGGTGGATGCTATCCTGGCAGCCGATCCCGCCATCCAGAGCCGTGAGCAGATTCAGGGTTACAACTTCATCGCTGGTGCCGGTTCAGACCAGGCCACGTTTATCATCAAGCTTAATCCCTTTGCCGAGCGCCAGAAAGGATTCTGGTGGAAACTCAGCGGACTGTGGCAGGGCGACGGTATCTACCGTTTCTTTCTCAACCCCTTCGACCGCGACGGCGTGCTGGCACAGATATACCTCAAGACGGCCCACATCAAGGATGCACAGATCCTGGCCTTCGGACCGCCTATGATTCCTGGTTTCTCGGCCAACTCGGGTGTCTCGCTGGTGATGCAGGACCGTACGGGTGGCGACCTGACGCGATTCTTCGAGATCGTGCAGGACTATCTGGCCGAGCTCAACAAGCGTCCGGAGATCCAGCAGGCCCAGACATCCTACAACCCCAACTATCCGCAGTACATGATCTCGGTGGACGTGGCCAAGTGTAAGCAGGCCGGCATCTCGCCGCGCGTGGTGCTCACCACTCTGCAGGGATACTACGGCGGACGCTACGCATCGAACTTCAACGCCTACGGTAAGCTCTACCGCGTGATGGTGCAGGGTTCGCCTGAGACGCGTATGACGGAGGAGTCGCTCAACAGTATCTACGTACGCACGTCGGCAGGTATGTCGCCCGTGAAGGAGTTCTGCAACATGGAGCGCGTCTACGGTCCGTCGAACATTAACCGCTTCAACCTGTTCACCGCCATCAACGTGACGGCAACCGTTGCCAGCGGCTACTCTTCGGGTGAGGCCATCAAGGCCGTGGAGGAAGTGGCAGCCCAGATGCTGCCCACCGGCTACACCTACGACTATTCGGGACTGACCCGACAGGAGGCACAGGCCAGCAACTCTACGGCCATCATCTTCCTGCTCTGCTTCATCTTCATCTACCTGATCCTGTCGGCACAGTACGAGTCGTACATCCTGCCGCTCTCGGTAGTGCTCTCCGTGCCGTTCGGACTGGCTGGAGCCTTCCTCTTCACATCGCTCTTCGGCCACTCCAACGATATCTACATGCAGATCTCGCTCATCATGCTGATCGGTCTGCTGGCTAAGAATGCCATCCTGATCGTGCAGTTCGCCCTTGAGCGCCGCGAGACGGGTATGGCCATCTCCTGGTCGGCTGTGCTGGGTGCCGCAGCCCGTCTGCGCCCGATTCTGATGACCTCGCTGGCCATGGTGATCGGTCTGCTGCCGATGATGTTCGCATCAGGTGTGGGCAAGAACGGTAACCAGACGCTGGGAGCTGCTGCTGTAGGCGGAATGCTCGTCGGTACGCTGATTCAGATTATGGTGGTGCCCGCCCTGTTCGTCATCTTCCAGTCGCTACAGGAGAAGTTCCGCCCGATGAAGTTCGAAGACGAGGAGAATCCTGAGGCAGCTGCCGAGCTGGCACAGTATGCACATGGTAAAGCCTCACTTGACTATGAGTTGGAGAAGTGAATAGTGAACAGTGAATAGTGAATAGTTTATGAAGAAAGTTATGCTATATATGTCCGCAGCCCTGCTGCTCTCGAGCTGCGGACTCTACAACAAGTACGACCGCCCGGAGGTGAATGCCTCGGGCATCGTGCGCGACCCCGTGTCGATGACTGATACGCTGGCCGTTCAGGATACTACGTCGTTTGGCAATATGCCCTGGCGAACGGTCTTCACCGACCCTCAGCTGCAAGTGCTCATCCAGCAGGGGCTGGACAATAACCCCGACCTGCTGAACGCCGCACTCAACGTACACATGGTGGAAACGGCACTGACCGTGGCCAAGCTGGCCTTCCTGCCCTCTGTGGCCATCTCGCCCCAGGGTACACTCTCATCCTTCGACGGCGCAGCTGCCACGAAGGCCTATACGCTGCCCGTCTCGGCCAGCTGGAATGTCGACCTCTTCGGCAACCTGCTCTCGCAGAAGCGCTCGGCACAGATGCAGCTCATCGCCACCAAGGACTATCAGACAGTGGTGAAATGCAACATCATCTCAGGCATCGCCAACCTCTACTACACGCTGCTGATGCTCGACCGTCAGGTGGAGATTGTCAGCGACATGGAGAAACTGACTCAGGAGACCTGGGAGAAGATGAAGTTCATGCACGAGAACCGTATCGGCTACCGTTCTACAGCCGTGCAGAGTGCCGAGGCAGCCTACTACAGCGTGCAGTCGCAGAAGGTGGACCTGCTGCGCCAGATTCGTGAGTGTGAGAACTCACTCTCGCTGCTCATCGCCCAGCCCGCACAGACCATCAAGCGCGGCACGTTCGCCGGACAGAGTCTGCCCACAAACCTCTCTACGGGCGTGGCCGTCCAGATGCTCAGCAACCGTGCCGACGTACACGCCAACGAGATGGCACTGGCACAGTGCTTCTACGATGTGCAGACGGCTCGCAGCCGCTTCTATCCCAACCTTACCGTCACCGGTACCGCTGCCTTCACCAACCAGCAAGGGGCCGTCAATCCCGGCAAGTGGCTCCTCTCGGCAGTCGGTTCGCTGGTGCAGCCCATCTTCCAGCACGGACAGATCGTAGCAGGACTGAAGGTGGCAAAGGACAAGTACGAGCAAGCCTACAACACATGGCAGAACTCGGTACTGAAGGCCGGCAATGAGGTGTCGAACGCCCTCGTGAGCTACAACTCCTATGCCGAGAAGGCCACGCTCGACGGCAAGCGCGTGGCTGTGCTGCGTCAGAATGTTGCAGACACCCGCAAGCTGATGGAACAGTCATCGAACACCACCTATCTCGAGGTCATCACCGCCCAGAGCAACCTGCTCAATGCCGAGATCTCTGAGGTGACAGATCAGTTCAATAAGATGCAGTCTGTGGTGACACTCTATCAGGCCTTAGGCGGTGGAGCGAAATAAGTGAATAGTGAAAAGTGAATAGTGAATAATTATGGCAAGCGAAATATCCCCTAAAGCTGAGATATCGCCCAAGGCGAAGATCGGCAACAACTGTAAGATATTCCCCTTCGTGTATATCGAAGACGACGTGGAGATAGGCGACAACTGCATCATCTTCCCCTTCGTCAGTATCTGCGACGGCTCGCGCATCGGCAACAACAACAAGATCCATCAGGGCAGTGTCATTGCTGCACTTCCGCAGGACTTCAACTTCCGTGGTGCCAAGTCGTACGTGAAGATTGGTGACAATAACGTGATACGCGAGAATGTCGTCATCAACCGTGGCACCAACCGCGATGGCTGCACCGTGATAGGTAACAACAACTTCCTGATGGAAGGCTCCCACATCAGCCATGACACTGTGGTGGGCGACTACTGCGTGTTTGGCTATGGCGTGAAGATAGCAGGCGACTGTGAGATTCACAATGGAGCCATCTTCTCTACCAATGCCGTGCAGAACGCCAAGACGCGTGTCGGCAAGCTGGCAATGGTGCAGGCTGGTACTACCTTCTCGCATGACATCCCGCCCTACGTGGTGGCTGGCGGCAAGCCCATCGAATATGGCGGGCCTAATAACACGATGATGACCAACGCTGGCATCGATGCCAAGGTGCAGAAGCATATCGCCAATGCGTATCGTCTGCTGTTCCACGGCAAGACCAGCACCTTCGACGTGATCAACCAGATACGCGACCAGGTGCCCGACAGTCCGGAAATCAGGGTTATCCTTGAGTTCCTCGAGAAATCCGAGCGCGGTATCATGTGCAAGTAGAAATCATTCAGCCCCTGCCAAACGGTAGGGGCTGAATGATTCTAATAGGAAGCGGAACAGGGTATGCCGAGGTCTGTGACGCGGTCGCGGATGGCATCGAGCTGTTCGTGGGTGGCTTTCAGCAGGCCAATGGTTGGCGTCTCGCGGTCGATGGTATAGATCATCACCTGCTGGGGGGCGATAGCCTTGACGGCTTCGAGCCAGGGAGAGACATAGGCTTCGCCTGTGTTGTCGACGGAGATGGAGACCCCCTCCGACTCCCCCTGTAGGGGGAGAGCATTTACGGTGCCTCGCATGAACATCGTCTGGATGATGATGTGTCCGCCGAAGGCTTTCATGCGCTCGATGATGGCACTGACATCGTAGGCACCTGAGGGGCGGTCTACCTTATTAATATATATAGGGTCGACGGTGTCGAGCTTGAGGATATTGTTGTCTACCCGCATCAGGGCATCGTGCACACTCTGCCGGTGGATCATGGTGGCATTGCTCAGCACCGACACCTTGGCCTTGGGACAATACTGGTTGCGCAGTCGGATGGTGTCGTCGATGATTTCCGCAAACTGTGGGTGGCAGGTTGGCTCACCGTTACCAGCAAAGGTCAGCACGTCGGGGAGTTGCCCGTCGGCCACCATCTGGCGCAGTTTCATCTCCAGTCCCTCGGCCACTTCCTCGCGGGTGGGCAAGGGCTTTTTCGGATGGTGATCACCATTGAAACCACACTCGCAATAGATACAGTCGAAGGAGCATACCTTGCCGTCGGCAGGCAGCAGGTTGATGCCAAGCGAAACGCCCAGTCGGCGGCTGTGTACAGGGCCGAAAATGGGGGATGGATAGATAATTGTACTCATAATGGGTGCAAAATTACAAATTTTTAGCCACAGATTTCACAGATTCAAAAGATTTTTGTAATTTTGCAGCTGATTTCAATATTTACGTACGTAAGTTAATGAGTTCTAATAGCAATAAGTCTGGTAGCCACAGGGGTATGCAGATGGTCACATTGTGTATCAGTACATCGATGGTGCTGGTACTGTTGGGGCTTGTCGTATTCTCTGTGCTGACATCCGTCAATCTGTCCTCGTGGGTGAAGGAGAACCTGACGGTGACAGTGATGCTGGGTGATGACGTCAGCGTGAACGATGCCAAGCGCCTGTGCCGTAATCTGTACCATAGGCCCTTCTCGAAGAACATCGACTATGTGAGCAAGGAGCAGGCCCTGAAGGAGCAGACTCAGGCGATGGGCTCCGACCCTTCGGAATTCCTTGGTGCCAATCCCTTTGTGGCCACGCTCGAACTGCAACTGAAATCGGACTATGCCAACCGTGACTCGCTCCGATGGATTGTCAGTGAACTGAGGCTGAATCCGCAGGTGACAGATGTGGCCTATCAGGAGGATCTGATGGATAATGTGAACACCAATCTGAGTCGCATTAATATCGTATTGCTGGTGCTGGCGCTGCTGCTGACCTTTGTGAGCTTCTCGCTGATCAACAATACGGTGCGCCTGAGTGTCTATTCGCGCCGTTTCCTGATTCATACGATGAAGTTGGTGGGTGCCTCGTGGGGTTTCATCCGCAGGCCCTTTATGCGACAGGGGCTGTTGGTGGGGGTTATCGCTGCGCTGCTGGCCATCGGTGTGCTGGGAGGCTGTGTGTATGCACTGTATACCTATGAGCCCAACATCCTGAACATCATCACCTGGCGCGAATTGGCCATCACGGCAGCTGCTGTGATGCTCTTCGGCATCATCATCACTGCCATCTGTTCGTGGATCTCGGTGAACAAGTTCCTCAAGATGACGGCAGGCGAACTATACAAAATATAGTGAATAGTGAAGAATGAGAGATATATGGACAAGAGAAATTTTGCGTTTGACAAGATGAACTTCATCTTACTGGCAGTAGGGATGTTCATCGTGATAGTAGGGTTCCTGCTGATGACTGGTCCCGGTTCGACGGATACAGCCTTCGAGCCCGACATTTTCAGTGCGCGGCGTATCAAAGTGGCCCCGCTGGTATGCTTCTTCGGCTTTGTGTCGATGATATATGCCGTAGTGCGCAAACCTAAATCGTAACCAGACAAATGGATTGGATAGAAGCATTGATATTGGGTATTGTTCAGGGACTGACTGAATATCTGCCCGTCAGTTCGAGCGGCCATCTGGCCATCGCCTCGAATTTCTTTGGAATTAATGGCGAAGACAGCTTGATGTTTACCGTTGCCGTTCACATAGCTACTGTGCTCTCCACACTCGTGATGTTGTGGAAGGAGATAGACTGGATCCTGAAGGGACTCTTTAAGTTTGAGATGAATGCTGAGACGAAGTACGCGCTGAATATCCTCGTGTCGATGATACCTGTCGGCATTGTGGGATTGTTTTTCAAGGATAAGGTGGAAGAAGCCTTTGGCTCTGGCCTGCTCGTCGTCGGTGTGATGCTGTTAGTGACGGCAGTGCTGCTGATCTTCTCCTTTTATGCCCGTCCGCGCCAGAAAGAGCGTCTCTCTCTCAGGGATGCCTTCGTGATCGGTCTGGCGCAGGCCTGTGCCGTCATGCCCGGACTGTCGCGTTCGGGTTCAACCATCGCTACTGGCCTGATGCTGGGCAATAAGAAAGAGATGCTGGCACAGTTCTCCTTCCTGATGGTCATCCCTCCGATACTCGGTGAGGCACTGCTGGATATCCTCAAGGCCGTGAAAGGTGAGGACGTGATGGGCGGCGTCGGGATGTTACCCTTGTGTGTGGGATTCATGGCTGCCTTTATCTCCGGTTGCTTTGCCTGCAAGCTGATGATCAACATTGTGAAGAAAGGCAAGTTGGTCTACTTTGGCATCTATTGTGCCATCGTGGGTCTGGCCATCATGATATACCAGCTGAGCCAATGAACATACAGGAAGGTGCCTATATCTACATCAACAAGCCATACCGGATGTCGAGTTTCGGGGCATTGGCTCATATCCGCTATCTGGTGTCGCGCAAGCTTCACGTCAAGCGGGTGAAGATGGGGCACGCCGGTACGCTTGACCCATTGGCAACGGGCGTGCTGATCCTTTGCACGGGCAAGGCTACCAAACAGATAGAGGCTCTTCAGTTGCATACCAAAGAATATACGGCCACCCTTCAGTTGGGTGCTACGACGGCCAGTTTCGATCGTGAGCATACGGTAGACTGCACCTATCCGACGCGCCATATCACACGGGGGCTGATAGAGCAGACGCTGCCTCAGTTCGTGGGTGACGTGATGCAGGTGCCGCCAGTCTACTCCGCTTGTATGATAGCAGGCGACAGGGCTTACAAGATGGCCCGTAGAGGTGAGGAGGTGTCGCTTGCAGCAAAACCGATACGAATCGACGAGATAGAGCTGACGGATTTCGATCCGGAACTGATGCAGATGAGTATCCGTGTGGTTTGTGGCAAGGGAACCTATATCCGTTCGCTGGCGCGTGACATTGGCAAAGCCCTCGGAAGCGGTGCTTTTCTGACTGCACTCTGTCGGACGAGGGTAGGGGATGTGCGCATTGAGGACTGTCTGACTTTCGATGAGTTCCCCCAGTGGTTAGACAGAGAAGTTAAAAATGAATAGTAAAAAGAATAATATATAAATGAAGTTATCGCAGTTTAAGTTCAAACTCCCTGAGGAGCAGGTGGCATTGGAGCCCCCTTTACATCGTGACGAGTGTCGGTTGATGGTTATTCACCGTAAGAGTGAGCGCATAGAGATGACGCGCCACGACGAGAAAGGCGAGGAGTTGAAGGACGAAGACGGAAAGCCTGTCTATCTCGACTTCCGTAACATCCTCGACTACTTCGATGAGGACGACACGTTTATATTCAATGACACACAGGTGTTTCCTGCCCGTCTGTATGGGACGAAGGAGAAGACCGACGCAAAGATTGAGGTGTTCCTGCTCCGCGAGCTCAATGAGGAACTCCGTCTGTGGGATGTGCTTGTAGAGCCAGCGCGCAAGATTCGTATTGGCAACAAGCTCTTCTTCGAAGATGACGGACCTATGGTGGCTGAGGTCATCGACAATACCACCAGTCGCGGGCGTACGCTGAGATTTCTTTACGACTGCCCGCACGATGAGTTCAAACGAGAGCTCTTCGCACTGGGAGCAGCCCCTCTGCCTCGCTATATCATCGACAGACGAGAGACCCATGAAGACGATATGGCAAATTTCCAGACCATCTACGCCAAGAGTGAGGGTGCGGTGACAGCTCCCTCGACGGGGTTGCACTTCAGTCGCGAACTGATGAAGCGCATGGAGATCAAGGGCATCAACTTTGCCTATATCACCTTGCATCTTGGACTGGGTAGTTTTGATAGTATTGAGGTTGAGGACTTGACAAAGCATAAGATGAATTCTGAGCAGATGATTATTCCGCGTGAAGCCTGCGATATCGTCAACAAGACCAAGTTGGAGGGCCATCGCGTCTGTGTCGTCGGCGTGAGTACAGCCCGTGCCACAGAGACGGCTGTAGGAACCGATGGACTGCTGAAGGAATACGACGGATGGACTAACAAGTTCATCTTCCCGCCTTATGAGTTTGGCCTGGCCAATGCTTTGGTGGGCAATTTCTACCATCCCGAGTCGACGATGATGATGACTGAGTGTTCTTTCGGAGGCTATGATCTGGTATACGATGCCTATCGGAAGGCAGTCAAGAACGGCTATAAGTTTGGCTGTTTTGGTGATGCCATGCTAATCCTCGACGATTGATGCATAAGGCGTATCTCGGATTGGGAAGTAATCTTGGCAATCGGGAGGAACTGATCAGACGGTCGGTAACTCTTATCGCAGAAAGAGCTGGCAAAGTGCTGAAACTCTCTTCGCTCATCGAGACCACTCCCTGGGGGTTCGAGTCGGAGAACAGGTTCCTCAATGGTGTTGTTCTCATCGAGACAGAACTGACACCTCGCCAATTGCTTAATGCTACGCAGCAGATAGAACGCGAACTGGGCAAGAGAAGAAAGCATGCTACCAAGCGAAAGTCGCAGTGTGTGAGGTATAGCGACCGCCCAATAGATATTGATATCCTGCTCTACGATGATCTGACGATCGATGAGCCCGACTTAAAGATACCCCATCCGCTAATGCACGAACGTGACTTCGTGATGACACCGTTAAACGAACTAATTCATAATAACTAATTGACCAAGACAATGAGAAAATTACTAAGTGTTGTTGTTGCTCTGCTTGCCATCTCACTGAGTGCGAGCGCAGACAATCCGTACAAGCAGTACACCCAGAACCTGCCGTTCCCAATGCCAGAAGTGAGTGCGCCCGTCATTCCGGAAAACAAGGTCTGCCTGAAGGACTTCGGTGCAGATCCTACGGGTCAGGCTCTTTCGACAGAAGCCTTTTCCAAAGCTATCGATGCACTCACAAAGCAAGGCGGGGGACATCTCATCGTTCCTGCTGGCGTGTGGCTCACCGGTCCTATTGTGCTGAAGAGCAATATAGACCTGCATCTGGAGGCTGGCGCCGTCATACAGTTTGCTGCTGACGAGACGCTCTACCCGTTGATCGATACTTCATTTGAGGGTCTTGATACCCGTCGCTGCCAGTCGCCCTTGAGTGCCAATGGTGCTACCAATATCTCTATCACAGGCGAGGGCGCTATCGATGGTAACGGAGCCTATTGGCGTCCTGTGAAGCGCTCGAAGGTGACCGATTCCCATTGGAAACGATTGCTCGCCATCCCTGGAAGTAAAGAGCTCAAGAAGGGCTATTGGGTGCCCTCTGAGGGTTATGCCAAGGGTGAGCAGGGAGCCAATATGAATGTGCCCAATGCTACCACAGAGGAAGAGTGGAATGCTGTGAAGCGTTTCCTGCGTCCGGTGATGATCAGCATTGTCAAATGTAAGAATGTGCTACTTCAAGGTGTCATCTTCCAGAACTCTCCAGCATGGAACCTTCATCCGCTGATGTGTGAAAACGTCATCATCGACAATGTACTTGTACGCAATCCGGAGTTCGCCCAGAATGGTGATGCCCTCGACTTGGAGTCCTGCAAGAACTGTCTTATCGTCAACTCCCGTTTTGATGCCGGCGACGATGGTATCTGCATCAAGAGTGGTAAGGATGCCGACGGACGTAAGCGTGGAATCCCATGCGAGAATGTGGTGGTTGACGGTTGTACGGTATTTGCTGGACATGGCGGCTTCGTTGTTGGCTCGGAGATGAGCGGTGGTGTGAAGAACTTTATGGTGAAGAACTGCCAGTTCCTCGGTACCGATGTCGGCTTGCGCTTTAAGTCGACTCGTGGACGAGGCGGTATTGTTGAGAATATATTTATCGATGGTATATCGATGATGAACATTGTCAATGATGCCATCACTTTCAATATGTACTATGGTGGTGTCTCTGTGGCTGAGGCTAGGGCAGCAGGAAAGACGCCAGACAACATTACAAAGATGAAGGTCGACGAGACAACTCCCATCTTCCGTAATATCAATATCCAGAATGTGGTGTGCAATGGTGCAGGACGTGCGATGGAGTTCAACGGTCTGCCGGAGATGCCTATGGATGGCATAAATCTGAAGAATATCACTATCCGTGCCCATGAGGATGCTACTTTCACCAACTGCACGAATATCAAGCAGGAGAACGTGAAAGTCGTTGTCGAGTAGAATCCTGTTTGACTTAACGGAAATAGGCTAGGCCCTGTGCAGCATTATTCATCCGAATAGTGCGCGCAGGGCTTCCTCAACTTTACGTACTGGGTGGAGTGTGATGTGGTACTTCTTGGGGTCGAAGCCCGACATGTTATACTTGGGGATGATGATATCGGTAAAGCCTAACTTCTCGGCTTCAGCGATTCGTTGTTCAATACGGTTCACCGGGCGCACTTCGCCAGAGAGTCCTACCTCTCCAGCCATACACCAGCCCGACTCAATCGGCGTGTCGACGTTCGAGGATAGGACGGCAGCAATTACTGAGAGATCAATGGCCAGGTCGGTTACTCGCAGGCCTCCGGCGATATTGATGAAGACGTCCTTCTGCATCAGTTTAAAGCCCACTCGCTTTTCAAGAACGGCCAATAGCATATTCAATCGGCGCTGGTCGAAACCAGTGGCTGAGCGCTGAGGTGTGCCATAGGCCGCAGAAGAGACAAGGGCCTGCGTCTCCACGAGGAAGGGACGAACGCCTTCGATGGCAGAGGAGATGGCAATGCCAGAGAGTCCCTCGTGATCCTGCGTGAGCAGAAGCTCTGAAGGATTGCTGACCTGCCGTAAGCCATTTTGCTGCATCTCGTAGATACCCAGTTCTGATGTGGAGCCAAAGCGATTCTTTATCGAACGGAGTATGCGGTACATGTAGTGCTGGTCTCCTTCGAATTGTATCACGGTGTCTACGATGTGTTCCAGTATCTTCGGGCCTGCAAGAGTACCTTCTTTCGTGATATGTCCGATCAATATCACTGGTACACCACTTGATTTGGCAAAGCGGAGTAGGGCAGAGGCGCATTCGCGAACCTGGGCGATAGAACCGGCTGATGATTCCACATCCTCTGTCATGATGGTTTGGATGGAGTCGATAATCACAAGCTCGGGTTCTTCGGCCTTGATATGATCGAAGATGGTTTCGAGGGAATTTTCACAGAGGATCAGGAAATTGTCGTTGTTTTCCCCCAGGCGTTCTGCACGCATCTTCAGTTGGTGGGCACTCTCTTCACCGCTGACGTAGAGAATGCGCTTCTCAGGGAGGCGGAGCATTGTCTGCAGTGAGAGGGTTGACTTGCCTATACCCGGTTCTCCACCTAAGAGGACGATGCTTCCCGGCACAAGGCCTCCGCCTAAAACGCGGTTCAGTTCTTCATCGTGCATATCGATACGAGGGTCATCATGACTGGATATATCCTTCAGACGGAGTACGCGGCCGGCTGAGGCAGCATGCTGTTGGGCAGAATGATTGTTCAGTCCTCCCCTTACTCCTCCAGACTTCAGGGCTGAAGGAGCCACCTTGATCTCCTTGAAGGTATTCCATTGCCCGCAGGCAGGGCACTTCCCTATCCACTTCGGCGACTCCTGGCCGCAGTTGGAGCATACGTATGCTATCTTGTCTTTTGCCATAACAAATGCAAAGGTAACATTTTTTAGGCGCGGATGATACGGATTAGCACAGATTTTTTGATTATTTTGTATAAAATCCGTAAAATCCGTAAAATCCATAGGCTTTTTTTTGTACCTTTGCACCGATTATGAGGAAAATACTGATAGCTTTCGTTGCCGCACTGGTGTTGTTTAGCTGCGGACAATCATACGAAGAGACCAAACGTATCACCAGAGCTCAGCGCCTGAAGATGATGCGTGAGGACTCTGCAGCCCTTAAGGTGGCAGTACTGCCTACTCTCGACTGCCTCCCCGTCTTCCTGGCCAAGGATCATCAGATGTTCGATACCGTGGTGGATATCCGGCTGAAACAGTTTACTGCACAGATGGACATCGATACGGCCCTGATGAATAAGCGTGTCGAGATAGGGGTGACCGACTTGGTCAGAGCTGAGAGGATGATGAAACTCGGCGATTCACTGCGCTATCTGACTGCTACCAATGCTTACTGGCAGTTGGTGACTAATCGCGGTGCACGTATCACCGATCTGAAGCATCTGGATGATAAGATGCTGGCGATGACGCGCTATTCTGCAACAGACTTGCTTGGCGATTTGGCTGTTGATTCGGCGAAACTGAAATCCGAACGGGTATTTCGCATCCAAGTCAACGATGTGCATATTCGTCTGAAGATGCTGGAAAACAACGAGATGGATGCACTGTTGCTGACAGAACCTCAGGCTACGGCTGCACGACTTCTGAGGCATAAGGTGATACTCGATTCTAGGAAATTGGATATCCAGTTGGGGGCTTTTGTTGCTCAGGGCAAAGGGATGGACGATGCCAGGCGTCAGCAGCAACTAAAGGTCTTCATCGATGGCTATAATCAGGCTTGCGATTCGTTGAACAAGTACGGCTTGGGTTCATATCGTGCTCTGATTCGGAAGTATTGCCAGGCCAAGGATGCAACGGTGGCAGCTCTGCCGAAGGATCTGAAGTTTACTCGTATGACACCACCGCGAGAGAAAGATATCGAACGGGCACGGAAATGGTTGAAATAGTATTAGATGGCAGTGGGACCGATGATAGTGAATGAGGCCTTGGAATTGGTGCTGACGAGATTGACGGAAAAAAATCTCAGCGGTGCTTTAGTGGCAATGGACAGCTACCTCTCTGCTCATCCGAAGCAGAATGACGCTCATCGTGTGGAGGCTGTCAGAGCAGATTTCCAATTGATGACTGACTATTGGCGTCGAGGTTATAAGGATCCTCAGCTGAACGGTCTTTACGATAACCTGTTACGTCGCATGTACGTCATCTATGCCAATGCTGCCCTTGGCTATGCCGTCGGCCACTCATCTTATCTGTCCTCTGTCTATATGCGTCTCACGTTGACAGCCCGCGACTGGTCTGTCCAATCTCTGAAGGAGTCGCTCGAGGCGCATGTGTCTGAGGTGGCGATGCTGGAACTGGAACCAGAAAACAAACGGGGTGAGAAACGTAAGGAGATATTTCGTCGCCATCATCAGCTGATGAGCGAGTGGTTTGACAACATCTGGCTCTCAACCATCTGGACAGACGGACAGGCATCGGCCATGGAAGAACTGCTGCTCTCACCTACCATCGATGTCAGAGACCAGCAATTGCTGGTGAGCGGTATAATGATAGCTGCCATCAACTATTTCGATGTTGCTAAGTTTCGTACCCTCTTGCATGTTTATCGGCAAGCGTCCGACGAGACTGTACGTCAGCGCGCCTTGGTAGGATGGGTAATGTCACTCAGAAACAGTGTGCCTGTTCTGCTGTATCGTGAGGATTTGAAGGAGATGGAGACGCTGCTCGAAGATGAGAAGGTATGCGAAGAATTGGTGCAGCTGCAGGAACAGATCATTTTCTGTATTAATGCAGAGAAGGACAACCAAACGATACAGAAGGACATCATGCCCGATCTCTTGAAGAACAGCAATTTCCGGGTGACTCGTCATGGTATTGAGGAGATAGAGGAAGATTCTTTAGAGGATATATTGCATCCTGACGCAGAGGAGCGCCGTATGGAACAGATGGAGGAGAGCTTCCAGAAGATGCAGCAGATGCAGAAACAGGGCTCTGATATCTACTTCGGTGGTTTTTCGCAGATGAAGCGGTTCTCTTTTTTCCAGGATATATGCAACTGGTTTGTGCCTTACTATACTGACCATCCCGGCATCAGCGAATTGATGGAGAGATTCCAGAAAAACCGTTTTCTGCAGACTATAGTTAGTGTTGGTCCCTTTTGCAATAGTGACAAATACTCCTTCCTCCTTGCTTTTTCGCAGGTGATGGAGAGAATACCAGAGCAGTTGCGCCAAATGATGGAGGCTGGCGAGGCTGCTGTAACCGAAGTGATGCAGGAGGAAAGTTGCAGTGCTGCCTATATACGGCGTATGTATCTGCAAGATATCTATCGGTTTTATCGTATTTATCCCAAGCGGGGCGATTTCAACGATCCTTTCGATAGAGAAAGTGCTGATTATATCTTTATGGCGCATCCTGCCTTTATGCGAACCCACCTGGAACCCTATTTCAACGAGGTTGCTGCCTTCATGATCAAGCAGAAGTTGTATGAAGAGGCTGGAATGGTTTTGGAGAATTGTGGTGAGGCCCGTCGGGATTTTCGTTATTACATGATGGCTGGCTATTTGGTGCAGCATGGCTATTTCCAGTTTGAAGGAGAGAAGTTGACAGACCGATATTTTTATCAGAAAGCCCTGGAGTTTCAGCCTGATAGCGAGCGCGCCTTGCTTGGGTATGCACGTGCTCTTTTCAGAATGGAAAACTATGAAGAGGCATTAGGAATATATGATCGGTTGTTGACGATTCAGCCAGGTAAGCGTAACTACTTGTTAAACCGTGCTGTTTGTCTTTCGAAATTGAAACGTTTTGCTGACGCTCAGAAAGATCTCTATCGCCTGAACTATGAAATGCCAGACGATCAACATGTCAATCGTGTGCTGGCATGGACGCTTACCTGTGATGATAAGTTCGAACAGGCTGATCGGATCTACGGCACTCTGCTGGGTGGTAATCCTGCACCGGAAGACTTACTCAACTATGGCTATTGTCTGTGGCTCAGAGGACATGTCGATGATGCTGCCGACTGTTTCCATCGCTATCTGAAAGAGTCGGATGATACGCCGCTTGGCATCCTCGCAAAGGAACGGGATTTGTTGCTGGAGAAAGGCATCACTGAGGCTGAGATGCAGCTGATGCTTTATATTCTCTGAATTTAGACCTTCCCCTTTCGCTCAACCAAGTGGCTGCTAATGGGAGCCCTACGCCTGCAATGGTGTAGAGTATCCAGAAGAGATCCTCCTGAGAGTGCTCGTGGATTACCATGTGGCAACCTATCTGTCTTGGGTCGAGGCCATAGTACCAGATTTTGAGCAGACTCACTGTCTTGTAGGCCACGATGTGGAAGATAAAGATGTTGAGGGTGTGGTCGCCGGTATACACCAGGAAACGCTTCAGGCAATTGTCATGGCTGTCTATCCATCGGCTGATGTTGTAGGTCATCAGGAATCCCAGCAGGGCAGGTAACGGCAGTGAGAGAAATTGCGTGAAGTTGGAGCGCCAGTTCATGTTGGCCGTCAGGTAATATGAGAAGAAATAGACGATGACGGCAAACAGTAGTGTAGTCCAGACGGAGGCATAGTAGCGGGAGATGAATTGCTGATACTTGTCGACCATCTGTCTGAAGATGAATCCGCACCCGAAGAAGAAACAGCCCATCATGTCGCGATATCCACCCTGCACCAGATTGACGACCTTCAGGCCTTCATAGGTCTTCCATCCGCAGAGCAGGAGCATGATCAGGCAGATGAGGTAGGGGGTGATTGCTCTTCCTGATAATCCAGAAAATCCGGAAAACCCAGAAAATCCGGAAAACCCAGAAAATCCGTGTATTCTGCAAAAACCGGCTAATCCGGATAATCCTGCATCGACAGCCTTATATATAATAAGGTATAGGATACTGGCTACAAAGAGACCTCGGAAGAACCAGAAGGCTCCACAGAGGAATTGGTCGTATCCTCCCATGGCAGTAGTGATGTTCCACAAATTCTGTTGTATGGCGTGCCATGAGTATGGATGCGTCACGCCTCCCATCTCGTTGCCGTAGACTTCATTGAGCACCCCTAAGTCAAACATCCAGTTGTGTATGATCAGGAAGAATACCGACCATTTCCAGAAGGGCCAGTAGAGCCCTTTGATGCGTTTCTTGATAAAGGTGGCTTCATCGTTAAGATATTTGAGTGAAAAGAAGTATCCTGCCGTCATGAAGAAGAGTGGCATGTGGAATTCGAAGATGAACTTGCACAGCCATCCGGGGGCTTCGGCATGTGCGATGACCATCAGGATGATTGCGATGCCTTTGGCAATAGATATGGTTGTGTCCCTCTTCACTCTCTTCACATCTTAAATCAGTGGTGTGAGCAGACTGCCGAACCATCCGCGGAACTTCTGCCAGGGCGTTCGGATACGTTCCCACTCCTCATCTGTCAGCTGGTTGCTCTTCTGCTTGTCGCGTTCAAACATCGCGTCAAGTTCGAGGGTGGTCTCACGGTCTATGATGAGGGCATTCTCTTCAAAGTCAAAACGCAAACCGCGGGCATCGAGGTTGGCACTGCCCACCGTGCAGAAGCGTCCGTCGACCATCATGATCTTGGAGTGGTGGAAGCCAGGCTGGTAGAGCCATACGCTTGCACCGCGCTTCATTAGCTTGTGAACGTTGCGGAGCACAACGTCGGGCGTCAGCTTGACGTCGTACTTTTGTGACACCATGATCTCAACCTTCACTCCGCGGTCGATGGCTCGCTTCAGAGCCTTCCACGACGCTGGGGTGAGTGTCATGTAGGCATTGATGATCTTAATGGAGTCGCGGGCGTCGTCGATGGCTTGTATATAGAACTTCTGCATATACTGATTCATCACCCTTGGCTCGCGGTTGATGATGCCGATCATCTTGTGGCCTGCCGGGACGCCCTGATAGTATTTCGAGGCGGAGAGGTCCTCGCCAGTGTTCCTCCTCCACATGCGTGCGAAGATGGTCTGCAAGTCGTTGACCACAGGTCCCTCGAGCCTACAGTGCATATCGCGCCATTCGCCCACCAGCTCGGAGCCCACGACGTAGTAGTCGGCCACGTTCATGCCTCCCGTATAGGCAATCTTGCCGTCGATGACTACTATTTTACGGTGGTCACGGGGCCAGATATGGTTGACCCATGGGAAGCGGATGGGGTCGTATTCTATGATATTGATGCCGTCGGCCCGCAGCTTCTCGAGGTGGTGCTTCTTCAACGGCTGGTTGTTGGAGTCGTTGCCGAAGCCGTCGAACATGGCTCTCTCTTCCACGCCCTCCTTGCATTTCTCTCGCAGGATGTCGAAGAGCAGCGAGGCGATGGAGTCATTGCGGAAATTGAAATACTCCAGGTGAACGCTCTGCCGGGCATTGCGGATATCCTCGAACATCAGTTCGAACTTGTCGCGTCCAGACATGATAAGCCTCACCTTGTTGTCGTCGGTGAATCTGACGCCCAGCTCTCTCATCTGCCGCACAATCAGCGAGTCGCTGGTCTGGGCGTTTGTAGTGAATAGTGAATAGTGTATAGCAAATAGTACTGTCAGTGTTGTCCTTAATAAATATCCTTGAAAACTGTTCATCTCTTTTTTACGCTCTCTTCTCAAATTATGATTTGCTTTTCACTTTTTCACTATTTCCTGTGCTTCAGTCTGTACTCGAGCGGTGTCATGCCGAATTTCTCCTTGAAGATTGTGATATAGTTCTCGGCAGTCAGGAAGCCTACGTTCGTGGCCAACTCACTCATATTGATATTCGTACGTTTCAGGAGGATGCAGGAGTGCTTCAGTCGCAGGTCGCGCACCAGTTCTGCCGGCGTCTTGCCTGTCAGCGTCCGTACCCTGTGGAAGAAGGGTACACGTCCCATACCCATTGCTGTAGCCATCTCCTCGAGACTGATTTGTCCGCGACTCATGTTCTGCATCACGTATTGCTCGATGTTCTTCATCAGCTGCTGATCCATTGCGTCGAGCATCGAGTAGTCACTTAGGGTGGCCGTCTCCTCGCCTTCGCCGTTTTCCTTGTCTGTCACCATGGGCACGCCTTCTGTGACCACACCACCTTCATTGGCCTGTACCGTCTGCTTTTTCTTGATCTGTATATCCACCAGGTTGATGGGGTCGTCGTCTGATACTTGGTCTGTAGCAGAGATGCGCGTATTGTCGTTGCTGTAACTCTCGGTGGCAGTTGTCATACTGGCATTCTGATTCTCGAGCATACGGGTCTCGGCACCTTCGATGAGATTGCTGTTCATTTCGATGGGACCTAGGCCAAGCACCTTGTTGAATCGTGTGACGGCATCCTGCAGGTTGAAGGGCTTCGACAGGTAGTCGTCAGCAGAGAGGGTAATGTTCTGCGTACGCATGTCGTGAGGAGTCAGCACGCCCTCTGTCATCAATACGAATTTGACCTTCTGCGTCACTTCTGTTGTCTTCAGGTGGTTGCACAGCTCACTGCCTGTCATGCCTTGCATGTTCTGTTTGCAGATTACCAGGTCGGGCTGCATCTCCTCGATGTCAGAGGCAGCCTTCATGATATCGTTATAGGCATGGAAGTTGTAGACATACTTTAGCCTGGTAGTGGCAAACTTCAGGAGATCCTCGTTGTCGTCGATCATCACCACCGAGAATTTCATCGTCGGGGCGTCAAGGGCTGCTCTTGAGATAGAGCGCTCCGTGGTGAGGGTGTCGCCCAGGTCAGGCAGCTCTATTTCTCCCTTTCCGTTCAGATCCAGGCGGTCGTGTACCGCGTTCTTGGCTTTCTCCTCCGGGTGCTCCAGACTGGTCTGCATGTCGCTGACGCGGGTGATCACTTGCAGCATCTGTGAGTGGAGGGCGTTCAGCTGCTCGCGTTCCTCGAGACTCTTCTCCTTCTCCGAGAGGTTGCCGATGATGGAGGTCATGCGCGCCATGGGCTGACGCAGGTCGTCGCTGGCTGCCTTGATCTCTTCGCGCTGTTTGATGAGCTCCGCGATGACGGCATTCTTCCGGTTCCTGATTGCCTTGATCTGCTTCATGCCGATCCGCCAGAAGTAGATGACCACAGCGGCGATGATGATGTAGGCCATGATCATCCACCAGGAGAGCAGCCAGTGCCGCTGCACACTGATGACCAGCGTGCGCTCCTGATTGCTGAGGGCGCCTTCTGCACTGACGGCCTTCACGTGCAGGGTATATTTGCCGCTGCCAAGGTCGTGGAAGGTCACACCGTGGGTGAGTGCGTTACCGTTGCGCCAGTCATCGTCGAGTCCTTCCATCCAGTACATGAACTGCAGGCGCTCGCTCTGGTTGTAGTTGCCTGCACCAAACTTGATGGTGAAGGTATTCTGGTCGTGGCTCAGGTCTAATCGCGAAGTCTCGTTGAGGGCTTGCGACAGCACCACCTTTCCTCCGTATTCATGTCCCGTGATGATTTCCTCCTCACCAATGAACAGCTGGGTGAGCATCACGCGGGGCAGTGACTCATTGTCGTCGTTGCCCTTCTGCAGCACCCAGTTCACGCCAAACAGACCACCCAGCAGCACATTACCGTCCTTGCGAGTCAGAATGGCTCCGGGGTTGAACTCGTTGCTCTGCAGACCGTCAGCTGTGGTGTAGTTGTACAGACCGTAGTTGTTGGAGCCGTCCTCGTGGTTACGCTGGATGACTATGCGGCAGACACCGCTGCTGGTGGTTACCCAGATATTGTGGTTCTTGTCTTCTGCAATACCGCAGATGTTGTTGTTGCAGAGTCCCTGCTTCTCGGTGATATAGTCCAGATTGTCGTTGTCCAGGTTCAGGATGTTCAGTCCTTCACGGGTACCTATCCAGATGAGTCCGCGAGAGTCTTGCATCACCTGCGTGATATAGTGGTTGGTGAAGGTCTTGATGTTCGTTGAGTTTCCTGTCAGCACTTTCTTCTCCGTGTTGGATAGGTTCAGGATCACCAGTCCCTCAGCCGTTCCGATAAACAGGTTGTTGGCCTTGTTGTCTTTGTTGTACGACAGACAGGTCACGTTGTTGGTGTTCAGCTTTCCGTTCTCTCGCGTGTAGGTCGAGAATGAGTTCATTCTGGAGTTGTACACCTGCAGTCCACCGTTGGTGGCTATCCAGAGGTTGCCAATCTTGTCTGTACAGAGATCGTTGATATGGTCGTCTATCAGTGTCTTGTTCAGACTGTCCTTGGCTTGTGAGTAGATGGTCGACGTGCCGTTCTTAATGCGCGTCAGTCCGTTGCGCTTCGAACCCACCCACAGGCTTCCGTCGCTGGTAAATGCCATAGCCGAGACCTTGAGGCTGGAGAGTGGTCCGTTGTACCCGATCACGCCCTTGTCGCTCGTGCCGTACCACACCTTTCCGCTGTCGGCCTGTGCAATGGCTGTGATGTCGCCGTTGAGTTCCGAACCGAATCGGTAGATATACTTGCCTGAATAGGCGATGCCCGACTTCTCGGTACCCACCCAGAGCAGGTCTGTGTCGTCCACGTAGACGCTCTGTATGCTGATCACGTCCTTGAACAGTTGGCGGTCGTTGATGTTGCGCGGGTGTACGGATTCTATCTCATGCGTGTTCACGTCGTAGCACAAGAGTCCCATCTGGTCTGATCCGATCCAGATGTTGCCGCTACGGTCACCGGCCATCCCGTTGATGTTGCGGTCCACGCCGATGCTCGTCAGTCCCAGGCGGTCGCCGATGGATGTATCCCACTGATCAGCGCTTTTGTTGTATTTGAAGAGTGTGCCCTGTCCGTAGAGCCAGATGTTGTCCATCTGGTCGGCAAACGCCTTGAGCGACTTGGAGTGGCGCAGTTTGCGTGTGGCTATCTCGTTGCTGGCCCATACCGTGTGCTGCTGGTGCATCACGTCGCAGCATACCAGCCGTCCGTCGTCATATACCAGTATGGCACCGTCTTTACACTCGCTGATGGAGCAGATGACGCCTTGTGGCACGCCGTGTGCATCGTCGGTATAGCCGAACTCATAGGTTCCCTGCTGCTGCATGTTGAAACAGATCACGCCTTTGTTAGGGATGGCTGCCCACAGGTTCTTATGACGGTCCACATAGACGATGCTCGGGATGGTCTCAATGCCCATGCTGGCGAAGTATTGCTTCATGTCGCGCTCGAAGGTTTCTGTCTGCGGGTGGTAGATACAGTAGCCCGAGGCGGTCTCTATGAGCAGGTTGCCGTCGAGTGTCTCCTGTATGGAGTTGATGTAGCTGTTGGGCAGCGATGAGCCGTCTTGCGAGTCGCTCTGGAAGTTCTTGAACACATAGCCATCGTAACGGTATAGTCCGGCAGGGGTACCGAACCACATAAATCCGCGCGAGTCTTTCATGATGCAGTTGATCTGGCTGCTGGTCAGTCCGTCGCGCGCGTCCAATGTCTTAAACAGATAGTCTGCCACCACTACCAGCGGCAGCATGAGCATCAGTGCGATGATTATTTTCTTTATATTCCTCATAAAGTCCAATCTTCAATGTTCAATGTTCACTCTCTCAATCTCTCAATCTCTCAATCTCTCACTCTCTCAATTTCCCCATCTCTCAAACACCGGGATAAAGCTCTTGTCGACGCGTGTCGTCACCGTCTGTCCTCCTTCATAGTGCTGTCCGGTACGATAGTCGCGCCAACCGCCCCTGTTCTTCGGCAGATAGGTCTTCCACTCCGTGACACCTGGTGCCGTAACGGGACTGATGAGCAACTTCGG
>ODAI013174157.1_pt1 | contig 24856 bp, 9 predicted proteins | sample 1539321 | NCBI WGS metagenome assembly ODAI01 (sample SAMN02144231, study PRJEB22623) | gut metagenome | biome: sheep rumen | host: Ovis aries | place: New Zealand
AACCCCGGAATGCTCCAGGTATATGACGAAATCGACCCCGACCTCCGTCAGAAAGCCGAAGACGTGATACTGGATTCCGACGCGGAGGCGACCGAAAGGCTCATCGCCAAGGCCGAAGAAATACTCGCCCTGAAGGACAACGCCAAGGATTCCCCCACATCGGCCCAGGAAACCCCCGACGTGAACAAAACTCCGGAGGAAAGGCTCTCCGACGCCCTCGTCAAAGGTTCATCGAAGACCCTTGAAGCTGACGTTCTTGAGTGTCTTGCCAAATACGGCAAAGCCGTCCAGGTCATCGAAGGACCCCTCATGGCCGGAATGGAAAAGGTCGGGCAGCTTTTCGGGGACGGAAAGATGTTCCTCCCCCAGGTCGTGAAGTCCGCCAAGATAATGCGTGACGCCGTAACCATCCTGGAGCCTCACATGAAGGAAGAAGAGTCCTCCGCCGAAACCGACGCTTCCCACAAACCGGTGATAATCAACGCAACGGTCAAAGGGGATGTGCACGACATCGGAAAGAACATAACAGGAATAGTCCTTGCTTGCAACGGATTCGAAGTGGTGGACCTCGGAGTGATGGTCGAGAAGGAAAGGATACTTGACGAAGCCGTCAAAAGGGACGCCGCCATAATCGGAGTGAGCGGCCTCATCACCCCTTCCCTCCACCAGATGGAAGAAATCTGCCGTGAGATGACTTCCCGCGGAATGACTACTCCCCTTTTCATCGGCGGAGCTACGACTTCGGCCCTCCACACAGCCGTGAAGCTCGCTCCCCTATATGAGCATGTCTTCTACTGCCATGACGCTTCAGAAGGAGCCGTCAAGGCCAAGAAGTGCCTTATGGACAGGGAAGCTTTCGAAAAAGCCGAGCACGAAGAGCAGACAAAACTCCGCGGTCTGTACGAGATGAAGAAAAAGGGCATAACCCTTCCTTCCGTGAAGACCATAATAGGATACAGGCCCGGAAGTTATCTCAGGATGGACGACTTCCCCAGAGAAAGCATGGAAGCCATCCGCATACCGGTAGGAGAACTGATGGGCTGCTTCGACTGGCCACTTTTCTTCGCCGTTTGGGGCGTCAAGAGCGACGCCGGAATGGTAGGCATGAAAAAGGATCCCGAACGAAAGAAACTCTTCGACGAAGCCCTCGCGATACTCAAGAGATTCAAAAAGAAGGACGAAGTCGCCGTAAGGGTGTCGATGAAGATAACCGGAGCCCACAGGGAAGGGAACGACATCGTTCTCGAAGACGGAACCCGTCTTCCGATGCTCCGTCAGGAAAGGATCCAGAAAGGTCTAGAACGGAAAGAAAGGCTCGAGTCGCTTTCCGACTTCGTCCCCGACAAGGAGGACGGATTCGACGGACCGATCGGAATGTTCGCCATAAGCGTCAACTACACCGAGGCGCACCGGTCCCTCCATCCGGAAGGCTGCAACTGCGAAGCCTGCGCCACACAGTACGGCAGCATGATGGAGCGTTCCGTTAGAGTCACTCTCGCCGAGACAGCCTCCAAGTGGCTGGATCTCCATCTCAAAAAGATGCTCAAGGGGCACTACTCCTCCCCTATAAGGAAACCCGCCGCCGGATATTACAGCTGTCCGGACCACTCCATGAAAAGGGACATCCTCGCTCTTCTCCCCGGAGCGGAAGAACTCGGAATAACACTCACAGAAAGCTGCGCGATGATTCCGGATGCGTCAGTATGCGGATTCATACTCTTCCATTCAAGGGCAGGCTATCCCGAAATCATGAGGATAAGCCGCACCCAGTACGACGACTATTGCAAAAGGAGGGGTTTCACCCCTGAAGAGGGTCAGCTTTTCCTCGGCCATCTGCTGTAGCATTGATACCTGAAGAAACGGACTACAACGACACATAGCATGAAAATCAAAGACATTCTCAAAAGCGAAAGTAAACCTTTCCCCTCCGTTGAAATCGTTCCGCCCCTCAGCGGAATGAGCAAGGAAGACCTTTTCAGCAGCATTGACCCTCTGATGGAATACTCTCCCCGCTACATCAACGTAACCCGCCATAGGGAAGAGGTTGTCTTCCGCGAGGAGGCCGACGGGTCTTTCTCCAGGCATATGGTGCGCAACCGCGTAAGCGAAACGGCCGTATGCGGAGCCATCATGGCCAGATACGGAGTCGAAGTGGTGCCCCATATGATCTGCGCCGGGCATACCGCCGACCAGACTGCGGCGAAGCTTAAGGATTTCGCATTCCTGGGGATAGAGAACGTGATAGCGTTGAGAGGCGACTCAATGGTTGGAGAAAAGCGCTTCACCCCCACTCCGGGAGGATTCTCACACGCAGATGAACTGGTAAGGATGATCAAGGAAGGAGGCAAGGAAGGAACGGACTTCTGCGTCGGAGTCGGAGCATATCCGGAGAAGCATTTCGAAGCCCCGAATCTGGAAACGGACATCGAAAACCTAAAAAGGAAAGTCGATGCCGGAGCTGATTTCATAATCCCCCAGATGTTCTTCGACAACAACTCTTTCTACAATTTCAGGGACAAATGCCGGGAGGCGGGAATCCTTGTTCCGATCATTCCGGGAATCAAACCCCTTTCCACACTGCGTCACGTGGAACTGCTGCCGCAGAGTTTCTCGATCGACATTCCGAAGGAACTCTCCGACGAAGTGCTCTCCCACAAGGACGACAAGCAGGCCATCTACCGTATAGGTACCCTTTGGGCCATCAACCAATGCAAGGACCTTCTCAAGAATGGGGTCCCGGCGATCCACCTCTATACGATGGGAAAGGCCGGCAACATCTGCGAGATTCTGAAAGAGTGTTTCTGATAGCGTCCCTCCCCTACACCGAACTCGGAGTTATCCCGAAGTGCTTCTTGAAATCACGCGAGAAATTCGAAACTGAAGAGGAGCCGACACTGTCGGCCACCTCCGCTATGGTGAATTCTCCGGTCTTCAGCATCTCCATGGCCACATTCATCCTGTAGGTATTGATGTAAGTCTGGGGTGAATGTCCCGTAAGGGCCTTCACTTTGGAATACAGCCCGCTGTGGCTCATCTTGATTTCGGCAGCCAATTGGTCCACCTTGAAAGATTCGTCATTGAGGTGGTTCTCGACGGATTTCTGAAGCTTTTCGAGGAATTTCCGGTCGGAAGAGTTGAGTTCCGCTTCCCTCGTCACAGATTCATCCTTCATCGTTGTTGCAGTCAGGTTGGACACTTTCTGCTGGACACGAGCCCGGTTAGCCAAAAGATTATCGATAGTTGCCAGAAGATGTTCAGGATCGAAAGGTTTCGGAATATAGGCGTCGGCACCGGCATTGAGTCCCCTGATATTGCTGGCAGCATCTGATTTGGCAGTAAGGAGAATGACCGGAATATGACAATAATCCTCATTTTCCTTAACCTCGGAGCATAAGGCATATCCGTCCTTCATCGGCATCACTATATCGCTCAGTATCACATCAGGTGCGAGAATGGATATATTGTCCCAAGCCTCAGCCCCGTTGTTGCAAGTGATGACATTGTACTGCGACGAGAGGAGATTCCGTAGGAATGACCTCACATCAGCATTGTCTTCGGCGACAAGGACTGTATGGGAATGACGGGACGAAGAATTGTCGGAAGATTCCCCGGCGTTGACCTGACGGTCTTCAGCATCCGTGCGGTTGTGCATTTCTTCAGCGGAGAAGCTCTCCTCCAGATACGGGAAAGCGAATGAGAAGACGGAACCTTTTTCACCGTTGGGCCTATAGGTAATGTCACCTTTATGGTTTCGGGCCAGACGGATAGCGTAATTCAGTCCTATTCCTGAACCGGTGGCGAGATCCGCATCCTTTTCTCTTCCCAAGCGGTTGAATCTCTTGAAGATGTCACCTCTCTTGTCTTCGGGAATACCTATTCCGTTGTCCTTCACTTCTACTACGGCCTTCCCGTCTTCTGTCCATAAGGACAACTGGACCTTGCCATGGTCAGGAGTGTACTTGAAAGCGTTGGAAAGGATATTGAGGATCACTTTCTCCACCTTCTCCGTATCCGCATAGCCGTTGACTTCATCTTTAATGTCATAAGAGAAATCAATCTCCTTCTGATGTGCGGCATACTGGAAATTCTCCGCTATTCCCCGTACCAGAGAGGAAATATTGCAAGGCACCACTCTTAAAACTGAATCCGACACATCTTCAAAAGAAGGACGGAGACTCTTGTCAGCCAATGCTTTGAGCCTTTCCGTATTCTCGAGCGCCGTGGAAAGGAGTTTCTTCTCTTCAGGAGAAAGGTCCGACTTGGAGTTCAGCATCTTGAGAGGAGCATAAATCAGAGAAAGCGGGGTGCGGAATTCGTGCGAAGTGTTGGTCAGGAATTCCACCTGTTCCTGCTTCATTATCTCATTCTGACGGGAAATCACCAAGTCATTCCTTTGACGTATCATCTTTTTTGCCGTCAGGTATGACAGTATTACAGCGGTGAGGAACAGCAGGATGTACACGAGGTAAGAAAGGGTGCTGTTCCATAAGGAAGGCTTCACCACAACGGGGAGAACCAGTTCTTCCGGATTCCATTCACCGGTAAAAAGCCTCACTTTCACCCTGAATGTATACTTTCCGGGGCGGAGATTATTGTAAGAGGCGCTTCTGTCAGTCGTGTAAATCCAATCTCTGTCGAATCCTTCCAGTCGGTATGCGTAATTGAGCAGTGGCCCCGAAGTGAAATTGATTCCCGAATAAATTACGGAAAGCTGTTTGTCGGAATGACGAAGTATGACGGGCAGTTCCCCAGAGTCAATCGTTTTGCCGTCAACGGTCAATCTGAGGCACTTTATCGGAATTGAGACATTGTCAGGATTGCTCCTTTCAGAAGGGGTGAAAACGGTCATGCCGTCATCCCCTCCGAAAATGAGAGTACCGTCCGGGGAAATCGCGGCACAGGTCTGCCCATAGAAATGGCCCGGTTGAAGATTCGCCCCGTGGAATATCTGGAAACTGCCGTCAGAAATGTCATACCGCGTAATCCTTCCGGAAGAACTCAGCCAGACATTCCCGTACCGATCCTCAAGCACTGACCTTATATCAGTTTCGCCCAATCCATCCTTCAACCCAAAGGATTCAACTTCACCGGTCCTTGGATGAAGATGATACAATCCGTCGTTGCTCGTTCCGATCCACATGGATCCGTCACGGGATGTGAAAATGGAACTGACTGATTTCACATTGAAAAAATCCTTCGTCACCAGCGTCCTGTCATGACACTCATAAAGAGTTTGATCCAGTGTCGAGACGAACACTTCCCCGGAGCCCGCATCTTTCTGCGCAAACGCAGGGATGTCTATTCCCGAGAAAGATTCTGGGGAGCGGACTTCTGTCACTGAATAGGAGCCGTTTTCCCGTGAAATCACGCTGATCCTGTCCGTCATGAACACCCATATCTCCCCTATGGTGTCCGACAATATGTAATTGATGTCGCTTCCGAATACGAAGTGCCTCTCCTTCACCGGACGGCCGTCGGATATACGGCACAGGAGGACTTTGTTGTGATCGAAAACCGTCCACATTCCGCCGAAAGGATCCAGGCACATTCCAGTAGCTCCGGAAGTCTCCTCCTCGCACCAAACAGTCTTCTTCTCCCTGAGGTCATAAGATCCGTAATATCTGTCAGAACAGAACCACAGTATCCCTTCGGAGTCGAACGACAGCGATCGTAGGGAAGATGTCCCTATCTCGGGGATAGAGTAATGCCTGAAAAGGTCGCTCGAATGCAGACACAGCGGAGACGAAGTACCGTCACATAGCCAGATATTGTCGTTTGAATCGACTAAGCTCACATAAGAATCCGAGTTAAGATTCTGCCCCGGAAATATCTTTTCAACTCTGCCGCTGCGTGTATCGAAAGTGAAAAGCCCCTCTCCATGGATTCCGACAAGAAGGTAGGATTCACGGTAGACGCTCATGAAATGCACACCGCCCGAGGCGGGAAGTCCCCGCAGTCCTTCAGGAGTCCTTATCTGTCGGCAGGTATTGGCATCATAGCACAGAAATCCCCGGTCAGTCGCCGCGATGACAGAATTGTCAGGTGACACACCCAAGCAGTCAAGACGGCCCACTCCCTCGAGAGGGATGACTGCCTTCACGGAAAAATTCCTGTCCAGCACAGTGAATGAAAACACACCATCAAGATGTTTGGCGTACCAGATATCCCCGTTTCCGGACTTTACCATCCGCAAACTGCCGTTCAGTCCCAGGTCCCGATGCAGGGCGACTCCCTGGAAAGTATCCTTGGTCACCTTGAGGATTCCATCGCGCACGGCGGCGACGATATGCCCGGAATCAAAATCCAGGAGTTTGTAGACCGGAATGTGGAAAGAGTTGACCGGATTATGGACGACACCGTCGCTGATCATCACGATTCCGGAAGCGGTACCTATCCAGACTCTACCGTCCGAATCGTTGCACAGATCCTGTATGCAGTCGTCCGATATGTCGGAGGGATCCTGGGAGGAACGGTATCTGGTATACACGGAGCCCGAATATCTGTAGAGCCCCTGTTTGGTTCCGAACCACATGAACCCGCTTCCGTCCTCCACCATCGAGGTGATATGGCCGCTGACTCCGTTCACGATTTGAACGGATGCGGAAACGTGAACGAACACCAATATGAATATGACGGCAAGGACCGCCCTTTTCGGGAAATGCATGCAATCTGGTTTTGATGGTCCGAATATACGACAAATCCCACGAAAATACCTTTCCAAAGAGTCCAAAAAGCCGAAATGATAACAATTCGGATATGTTGAATACACTCTAAACCGTTTGAATTCCGATAGGATAGGCCTCTTCATACCTTTGCAGCAGAGTTTCGGAACAAACACTAATTCAATATTCACAATTATGACCAACACACCAAAAACGGGATTCAAAAAAGCGGCAATCCTCGCTTTGTGCACTATCCTTTCCTGCTTCGGCCTCCGCGCACAGCAGACGGTGACAGTCACCGGAAAGATAGTCGATGACTCCAGCGAACCGGTAATCGGGGCGGGAGTAATGCAGAAAGGCACCTCCAACGGCGCCGTCACTGATCTTGACGGATTCTACTCTCTCCGCGTGCCGGAGGGAAGCACATTGGTATTCTCATGCATCGGATACCTATCCCAGGAAATCACAGTTCCGGCCGGCGGTGGTGAACTCAACGTCACCCTCGCCGTCGACAACATGATGATCGAGGAAACGGTCGTCGTGGGATACGGAGTCCAGAAGAAGAGCGACCTCACTGGCGCAATCTCAAGCGTCAAATCATCCGATCTTTCCAACCGCGCATCTTCCGACATCGCCTCCCTCATGCAGGGAAAGACGGCAGGTGTCCAGGTTGTACATACGGGAGGAGCTCCGGGCTCGGTTGGCGATATCAGGGTCAGGGGTGTGTCCTCAAACGGATCATCCGCTCCCTTATATATAGTTGATGGTCTGAAAGTGCCCAGCCTCGACTTCGTGAACTCGGAGAACATCGAGAGCATGGAGGTCCTCAAGGACGGTGCGTCAGCCGCCATCTACGGAGCTGAAGCCGGAAACGGTGTGATCATCGTAACCACAAAGAAGGCGAAAGCGGGAGACGGAGAGGTGTTCTTCAACTCCCAATTCAGCGTATCCTCCCTCGCGAAGAAAGCCGAAATGCTCAATGCCAAGGAGTATATCGACTATATGCTCACCTCCGGAGCGACGACAGAACTCCTCATGAACCAGAATTACTACGACATCCCTTCAGTCAACGGTACGGACACCGATTGGCAGGACCTGATGTACAAGAAAGGATTCAACCAGAAATACACCCTCGGAGTACAGGGAGCGAACGACAAGGGATCCTTCTACGTAGCCCTCACCTATGACAACCAGGACGGTATGCTTACCGGACACCGCGACACGTTCAACAGTCTTTCCAGCCAGGCCAACGGTTCATACAAGATCAAGAAATGGCTCACCGTGGGAATGACAAGCACCATCCAGAGGACAGCTTCCAAGACTGTTTCCCAGAGCAACAACGCCACCGGTCTCATTACCGGTATCCTTCAGTACGATCCCCTCACCCCGGTCATCTACAAGGGAGGAGAAAGCGCCATACCTTATTATATGGCCAATGCCATAGGGATGGGATTCCAGCCCTTCAAAGATGAGAACGGAGACTATTACGGCTCCTCATTCTGGAACCAGAGCGGAAACTCCAATCCCATGGCAATGCTCAAATTCCGTCATCAGGGCGAGACCACAATCACAAGGATGAACGGAACTTTCTACACGGACATCACCCCCATCAAGAACCTTGTGTTCACCTCCAGGTTCGGATACAGGATCACAGATGCCTACACTCACGATTTCGAGCCCAAATACTGGATGGCAGCGGCCCAGTATTCAGAAGCCATCTCCCTCACCTCAAGGTCAACACAGTCTCTCTACTACCAGTGGGAGAACTTTGCCAACTACTCTTTCACGGCCGGCAAGAACGACTTCACCGCGATGGCCGGTATGTCATACATCAGGTCAAAGACCAGTTTAACCAGCGCCATTACCGACACTCTGCTGAACGATGCCGAGAACTACCGCTACATGGATTATTCCTCAACTGCGGCCAACGACAGGGTCGGAGGCAACGTCACTCTCATGGGACAGCTTTCATACTTCGGACGTCTGACCTGGGGATATGACAACCGCTACAACGTGATGTTCAACTTCAGGGCCGACGCCTACGACTCTTCAAAACTTCATCCGACACACAGGTGGGGATACTTCCCCTCGGTTTCCGCAGGTTGGACCATTTCCAACGAGGAGTTCATGAAGAACATCTCTTCCGCAATCGGAATGTCCTTCCTCAAATTCAGGGCATCCTACGGTATCAACGGTAACGTAAGCAACCTGAACAACTTCGCCTACGCATCCACCGTCCAGAACGGAAACAACTATTTCGATGTGAATGAACTCACCATCGGAACCCTCCCTTCATCCGTCAAGGCGAACAGCACCCTCCGTTGGGAGAAGTCCAAGCAGATCGACCTCGGTGTCGACGCCCGCTTCTTCAAAGACCGCCTCACCTTCGGATTCGACTACTACAACAAGAACACCGACGGCCTCCTCGTCTCTGTTACCCCTCCCCTTACAACAGGAGCATCTTCGATGATGAAGAACCTCGGCAACGTGAACAACCACGGTCTTGAGTTCGATCTCAGGTGGAAAGACCAGATCGGAAAGGACTTCGGATACGAGATATCCGCAAACCTTTCTACAGTTTCCAACAAGGTAACCAAATTCAGGGGTAAAGACCAGAGAGAGTCAGGAGCACAGGTATACGGTTCAACAGTAACTTACTTCGAAGAGGATTATCCCGTATGGTACTTCCGTACATACGAATACCTCGGACCCGATCCCAAGGACGGCAAACCCATGATCAAGGACAACGACGGCAACGGTGAAATCTCCGAAGATGACAAGGCCTTCACTGGCTCCGCCCTTCCCGACTTCACCTACGGAATCAACCTCTCACTCAATTACAAGAACCTCGACCTGATAGTTTCCGGTACAGGTTCCCAGGGTGGCAAACTCCTTCTCGGATTCAACCGAAACGGATTCCCTCTGACGAACAGGTTCGCATTCGAATACCGTGACAGATGGACCCCTTCCAACACAGGCGCATACAGGCCTGCTCCCACCGACAAGGCTGAATACTATGCTTCTGACGCATGGCTTTTCGATGCATCCTTCTTCAAGATCAAGCAGATCCAGTTGGGATACACCCTTCCTTCCAAGCTCATCTCCAAGATCGGACTCTCCAAGTGCAGGGTGTTCGTCTCACTCGACGACTTCTTCACCTTCACCAAATATCCCGGTATGGACCCCGAAACCAGGGCCGGCACCACTTCCTCGATGGGAATTGACCAGATCGCCTATCCTATCCAGAAGAGCGTTCTTTTCGGTGTCAACGTAGCATTTTAAACTGAATAAGGATTTATCATGAAAAAGATACTCTACATAGCGGTCACAATCGCTTCTGTCCTTTTGACCGGCTGCAACCAGGACTATCTGAACATAGACCAGCACGGCGTACAATCACAGGACTTGGTCTACAAGAATGCCGACGACCAGACGGCGAACTCATTCATCACCGCCGCTTACTTCCAGTATTATTATGCCGGAATCTGTATGGTCAACTATACTTACAAAGGTTCGAACATCCTTATGGATTGCCTTGGAGGCGACTCATACAACGGATCCAAGAACGCAGACTCACCTCTCGGTTGGAATCCTTTCAGGGACTATACCATGAGTTCACAGAACAGCATGATACAGGCTTGGTGGTCAAATTACTACAAGGTGATGTACATGTGCAACCTCATAATCGACAATCTTCCCGCGAATGAAGTTTGCTCCCCTTCAGTGAAGGAGAGGGTCATCGCAGAAGCAAGAGCTCTCCGCTCCATCGTGATGATGAGCACCGTACAGCTTTGGGGCAATCCTCCTCTGGCGGACCACACCCTTGACGGAACGGAAGGGAACACTCCCGCAGCTGAATCCTGGGCATTCATCTACAAGGAACTTGCTGAAGTCGCTGAAATGTTGCCCTCAAAGAGCGGACTCGGCGGACAGCCTGCCATCGGCGGACACTTGACAAAGGAAGCCGTCTACTCCTACCTGGGCAAGGCATACCTTTGGAACGGTGATTACGAGAACGCCGCCACTTACCTGGACAAGGTCATTTCTTCAAAGAAATACGCCCTCCTGGATGACTTCAACGCCATCAACACCCTCAAGGGAGACCTGAGCGACGAGTACGTTTTCGAGTACAACCTCACGGACAATGCGAACTACGCGACATCCCAGGCCGGTGGTTTCATCGACATCTGGTTCACCGGTTGGCTCAATTCAGCCCTCAATCCGCCGGATCAGCTTCTTCCTCCCACTGGATTCGGTTACGGATCCACCGTCTCGAAGGAATTCGCCGACTTCATGAACCAGCATGACATTGTGGACGGCAAGCAAGATGCGAGATACATGGGGACCCTCGTCAGCTACGACGACCTTTTCGATTCCGACAGGTTCACCTACAACAAGACCGGAAAGCCCGGACTTCTGACGACATACGAAAGCTGTGCAGGATACTTCCAGCTCAAGTATACTACCAGGGAAGAAAACCTCAACAAGGCATATACCAACGTGATGAATGCCCAGCAGGCGAAGAACACTCCTTTCATGAGATATGCCGAAGTTCTTCTGAACTACGCCGAGGCTGTCGCAATGGGAGCTTCCCAGAAATCCATCAGCGGTCTCGAGGCCCTCAACATGGTCCGCAGAAGGGCTGGACTTTCAGACGCACCTTCTCTGGACATGAACAATCCCCAATACGGAGTGAAAGCCGAAAGAAGGGCTGAGCTTTACTGCGACGGTGCAAGGTTCATCGACCTCGTACGCTGGGGAGACGCGGCATCCGTCCTCAAGGACACCGGAAAACAGAGATTCAACTTCGTCGGATACAAGGACGGGAAGAACGACGTCCGCCAGGATCCTTCCCAGTGGGTGGTAGAATCCTTTGCCACCGAAGGAACCGGCTGGCAGGACAAATACAAAGCCTTCCCTTACCCCTTCTCTGACGTAACGGCCAACGAAAATCTTGTCCAGAACCCCGGTTGGTAACAGATATTCCACTTGATAAAGGTTTCCCTCCTCCCGGAAAACTCCGAAAGGAGGGAAATCTTGAAAAAGGTCAGAACCCATAAAACTACCAAACCATGACAATCGGCGCAAGCTTACTTATAGCTCTCACTCTTGCGGGGCCGGTCAAATCGACTGAAAAAGCTCCTGCATACAAAGACCCCTCCCTCACACCGGAAGAGAGGGTCGAGGACCTTCTTCCCAGAATGACTCTGGAAGAAAAAGTGGCACAGCTCAAGTGCATCTGGAACACAAGGATGTCGCTCTATGACAAAGACGGCAACGTCGACAAGGAAAAATGGGATGCGGCATTCAAGAACGGCCTGGGTCAGTGGGCAAGGATGAGTGAGGACAAATCCTCGATGAGGAACATGATGCGTTCCTTCTCCCCCAGAGAAGCCGCGACCCTTTACAACGAGGTCCAGAAATATTTCCTGGAGGAAACCCGCCTCGGAATACCTGTCCTCGTACATGAGGAAGGCCTGCACGGCGCACAATCAGGAATGGCAACCCACTTCCCGGTTCCCTTGGGACTCGCAAGTTCATGGGATGAGAATCTGTTCACAGAGATCTACACCATCGTCGCCAGGGAAATCAGGGCGAAAGGCGGTCAGGAAGTCCTTGCACCGGTGGTCGACATCGTCCGTGACCCCAGGTGGGGAAGAACAGAAGAGACGATGGGTGAAGACCCTTACCTGAACGGAAGGCTCGGCATCGCCCAGGTCAAAGCCTATCAGGGCAATGTCGTGGACGGAAAGATTGACCGCAGTCATGTCGGAGCGACCCTCAAGCATTTCGGAGTACACGGCGCAAGTGAAGGAGGCAGCAACACAGGTCCCAGTTTCGTGGATGAGATAACCACCCTGGACGCTTTCCTACGCCCGTTCGAAATGTGCCTTGAAGAAGGGCACCCCTTCAACGTGATGATAGGATACAATGACGTATGGGGACAGCCGGTGCACGGCAATCCCCGTATGATCCAGGGCATTCTCAGGGGAAAATACGGATTCAAGGGACTCACCGTCTCCGATTACGGCGGAGTGGAGAACCTCCATACTGCGGACCATCTCGCCGAAAACCTCAAGGAGGCCGCATATCAGGGTTTCATGGCCGGGGTTGACATAGAAATGCCTGAAGGAGCCACCTACGACTACCTTATCGAGCTCGTGAACGAAGGCAGAATTCCCGAGAAGAAGATAGATGAAGCCGTCGGAAGGATTCTTCTGGAGAAATTCCGCCTCGGCCTTTTCGACAATCCCTACATCGATCCCGAAGAGTCAGAAAAGATTGTGGGCAACGACGAAGCCAGAGCCGTAGCCTACAGGGCAGCGACCGAATCCCTCATCCTTCTGGAAAACAAGGACAACGTCCTGCCTTTCGACAAGAATACCATAAAGACGATAGCTGTAATCGGTCCCAAGGCCAAGGACACCTACCTGGGAGGATATTCCAGCACCCCGAGATACAACATATCAGTCTATGACGCCATCGTCGAGAAATACGGGAAGACTTTCAACATCCTTTACGCGGAAGGCTGCAAGATAACATACAGGCCCGCAGCACCGACGAACGGAGAAGACATCGTAGTGGGTGATGAGATCATACCGAGCTTCATCTACGACAGGATCCTTGACAAGAGCGTGCCCGCCCCCTACGAAATCAGCGTTCCTCTTATCGAAGAGGCCGTCGAGATCGCCAAGAAAGCTGACGCCATAATCCTGTGCCTCGGTTCCAACGGTTCTGTAGCCCGTGAGGGTACCGGATCGAACCTTCCCGGTGACACTCCCACCCTCGAACTCATCGGAGGACAGAACGAACTGGCAAAAAGGATCGGTGAACTCGGAAAACCCACCTGTGCGGTAGTCATCACCGGAACGACCAACAATCTCGCTCCTCTCGCGAAAGCGGTTCCTTCGATAATCCAGTGCTGGTATCCAGGCCAAGAAGGAGGATATGCCGTTGTTGACGCCATCTTCGGAGACATCAACCCCTCAGGCAAGCTCACGATCAGCATCCCCCGCGGAGCCGGCTTCGTTCCCGCTTACTACAATTACAAGAGGACTTCAAGAAGAGGATACACCCTCGGACACCAGATTACGGCTCTTTATCCCTTCGGATACGGACTGAGTTACACAACCTACAGCTACTCAAATCTCCGACTTTCATCGGATTCTATGACTGAAAACGGTTCCGTGAACGTTTCGGTGGACGTCAAGAACACCGGATCCAGGGAAGGCACCGAAATCGTCCAGATGTACATCACCGACGACTACTGTTCCGTCTCAAGGGCAGTGAAGGAACTCAAAGGATTCGAAAGGGTGTCCCTGAAGCCCGGACAGACCCGAACAGTCTCATTCACCATCGACCGCAAGGCTCTTGAATTCTACAACGCGGATCTTGAGAAGGTGGTCGAGAAAGGAACATTCACAATCACCGTAGGTCCTTCATCAACAGAAGGCGAATCGGTACAGATGACATTGAAATAACGCAGAAAGAGGGAAAGGGAAACCCGCCCGGCCGCATCCGGACATGTTGGTGTGTGAACGATCCACGAAGCTGAAAGGCGGGCCCTCCCCTTTTACGATCAGAACAAACATAACCCGCACGTGCGGGTGAAACTTCCCGACAAGAACATAATACGGCAAAGATATGAAACGGACTATAATGACAATTATGCTTGCTTTCATCGGCCTTTCATCCATGGCCACTCCTTTCAACGAAGGATGGACATTCTGGTCCGACAGTGATGAAAAGAAAGTGCAGGTCACTCTCCCGCACGATGCGATGATTCATGAGAAAAGGTCCGCTGACGTAATGGGCGGAAGCGCCGTAGGGTACTTCCCGGGAGGCGTTTACCACTACGAAAAGACTCTTGAAGTACCGGCCGAATGGTTGGAGAAGAATGTCGTTCTGAGGTTCGAGGGAGTCTACAAAGACGCAAAGGTCTACGTGAACAACGTCCTTGCGGGAGGTTATCCCAACGGATATGCCCAATTCGATGTCTGTCTGGATGACCTCATCCATGAGGGGAACAACATTATCCGTGTGGACACCGATAATGCCCAGGGCCTTGACAGCAGGTTCTATTCCGGAGCAGGTATTTACCGTCCGGTTCACCTGCTTGTACGCGAGAAAAAACATATTTCTTCGGTAAGAGTAACAACTGAAAGCATTCTTCCTCCCACCATAAAAGTGAGTGTTGAACATACCGGAGGAAAGGCCACAATAGAGATTCTGGATAAAGGGAAGACCATCGCCGTGAAAAGCGGAGATGAAGCGACCTTCGAGATTCCGGGAGCGCAGCTCTGGGATGAAGACACGCCCTACCTTTACACTGTAAAAGCCACCTTAGACAACGGAGAGGCCCTTACCGACACTTTCGGGATAAGGACACTCGAATGGGACAGGAACGGGTTCAGGGTCAACGGAAAGACAGTACTTCTCAAGGGAGGCTGCATCCATTCCGACAACGGTATCCTCGGTGCTGCCGAATACGACGAGGCCGCCGAAAGGAGGATACGCATTCTGAAAAGCTTCGGCTTCAACGCCATCCGCTCCGCACACAATCCCTGCTCGGAAGCAATCCTGAGAGCCTGTGACAAATACGGAGTCTACGTGATGGATGAGCTTTGGGACATGTGGTTCAAGGCCAAAAATCCTTATGACTACAGCAATCACTTCAAGGAGTACTTCCTTTCCGATATCGCCAAGATGGTGGAAAAGGATTACAACCATCCATCTGTAGTCATGTATTCAATAGGTAATGAAGTCAGCGAAATACTCGCTCCCGGAGGTCCTGAGGCTGAAAAGGCCATGATCAAGAGGCTCCATTCGCTCGACAGCACAAGACCGGTCACGGTCGGTCTCAACGTTGAGATAGCACGTTCCGCCATCCCGGCCAATCCCCAACCCGCAGCAAGGGAAAAGAAAAGCGGAGAAGGGATGAACCTGTCCGCTCTTTTGACAGGCGGAGGCCTCGACAGCCAGAAATGGAACGAAATGATGCATGCGATGGGGATAAACAGGAACAACCCGGTCCTCACTCCCGAGATGGAAGCGGTCCTTTCGGAAGTTGTCGACCCTCTCGACATCGCAGGATACAACTACGGATCGGGTAGATACCCCATCGAAAACGACAATTATCCTGACAGGGTCGTTGTCGGTTCCGAGACCTTTCCCACCACCCTTTTCAGCAACTGGGAACTCGTAAAAAAATATCCCGCTGTAATCGGGGACTTCCTTTGGACAGCATGGGATTATATCGGGGAGACAGGTCTCGGGGCATGGGACTATACGGGAAACGCCGGTTTCATGAAGCCTTTCCCCTGGAAATACAGCGGAGCCGGAATGATAGATTCCACAGGAGAGCCCACCGCTGAGGCCTTTCAGGCCAAGACCGTCTTCGATCCCGAAGATGACACGCCCTATATCTGCGTCCAACCTGTAATGGGGACAGTCCCTCGAAAGTCAGCTTGGAGATCTTCAGACGGCATCAGAAGCTGGAGTTGGAGCGGATGTGAAGGAAGGAAAGCCGTTGTTGAAGTCTATGCGAACTCCGCCAAAGTGAGACTCCTTCTGAACGGAAAGAAAGTCGGAGAAGAGAAAGTCATCGACGGTGTCGCGACATTCGAAGTTCCCTATTCACCCGGAAAACTTGAGGCTGTCTCCTACGGCGGAAAATCAGGTAAGGCAAAAAGGGACATGCTTGTCAGCGCCTCCGGAGAACTTTCTCTCACACTCTCTCCCGAAAACTCCTACGCCGTCCCCGGCCAGATAGTTTTCATAGGGATTGACATAAAGGGTGAGAACGGGGAAAGGGAATCCATGAAAGACAGGGAAATCAGGCTCCATGTTGAAGGAGGAGAACTCCTGGGCCTCGGAAGCGCCGACAACTCTGACGAAGGTAATGACGATGATCCGGTATGTCTTACCCATTTCGGTCATGCTCTCGCCGTAGTACGGGCCGGGAATGAAGGGAAGATCACCCTCAGGGCGGAAGCGTCGGACCTTGCAACAGGTAATTGCGAAATACCGATAAAGTAAATATTCCCAAGTATATACATATGAAAATCAAAACACCCAAATCGGTTGGAGGCATTCTCGTGCTTTCCGCAATGCTTCTGAGCTCATGCTCCAGGGAGAAGGATTTCGACATCAACCACGGATGGACTTTCTCTGAAATCGGCTCTGATGCCGTCTCGGTCGTCGATCTTCCCCACGACGCGATGCTCCGTAGTGGAAGGTCAGCCGATGTTCCAGGAGGAGATGCCGTAGGATATTTCCGATCCGGAAGATACTCCTACCAAAAAGATATCGAGGTTCCCCAGTCATGGATGCAGAAGCACGTCACTCTCTCCTTCGGAGGAGTCTACCGTGACGCAGTCATTTTCCTCAACGGTGAGAAGATCGCCACCCACGATTACGGATACGGTTCGTTCTGCGTCAATCTGGACGGACAACTCGTTCCAGGGAAGAACACCATACGGGTGGAATGCGGCAATGAGGGCGGACTGGACAGCAGGTGGTACAGCGGAGCCGGCATCTACCGTAGAATGGAACTTAGAGTAAGCGAAAAGGATCACATAGAAAAAGTCAAGGTCCTGACCGAAAGCATCAATCCCCCCGCAGTGAGGATAGTGACAGCCCATACGGGCGGTAATGTCGGGATCGGTATCTTCAGGGATGGCAAGAAAGTAGCGGAAGCTTCCGGTGACAACGCACTCGTGGAAATTCCCGACGCTCACCTTTGGAGCGCCGATTCCCCCGACCTCTACACGGCCGTGGTCTCGTTGGAAGTTAACGGGAAGAAGACAGACTCAAGGGAAGAGACATTCGGAATAAGGACTCTTGAATGGAACAGTGAAGGATTCTTCGTCAACGGAGAGAGGACACTCCTCAAAGGAAGCTGCCTCCACTCTGACAACGGCATCCTCGGCATGGCAGAATATCAGGATGCGGCAGACCGTAAGATCCGCACCCTCAAGGAATACGGGTTCAACGCAATCCGCAGCGCCCACAACCCCTGTTCCGAGGAGATCCTCAGGGCATGCGACAAATACGGTATGTACGTGATGGACGAGTTGTGGGACATGTGGTTCGTATCAAAGAACAAGAACGACTACGCCAACAAATGGAAAGACGGATACCTCACCGACATCAAGGAAATGGTGGCGAAGGACTACAACCACCCTTCGGTCGTGATGTACTCGATCGGTAACGAGGTCGGAGAACCCGGCAGCGAAGAAGGGATGAGGTACGCAATGTCAATCATCAATTCCCTGCATAGTCTAGACCCTTCACGCCCCGTCACAGGAGGAATCAACCTCATGCTCGTAGCGATGAAAGCTTTAGGAGGCTTCGACTTCAACATGATGCTCAACACGGCTATGGACAGCAAGGCATTCAACGATCTTGTCCAGAAGTTGGGTCCGTTCCTCTACAAGGACGCCATCCTTACCGATGACTGGGATAAGGCGGTGAGTCCTATAATGGATTCTCTCGACATAGCCGGATACAATTACGGAACAATGCGTTATGAGCTTGACAACACCCTCCATCCAGACCGATTGATAGTGGGCAGCGAGACCTATCAGAGAGACCTATGGGACACTTGGGCCGTTGTCGAAAAGAACCCCGGTCTGATCGGAGATTTCGTGTGGACCGGATGGGATTATCTTGGCGAAGTAGGGATAGGAGCCTTCAAATACGGGGAAAGGCAGACGGGAAGAACTACCCCCTACCCTTGGAAACTGGCGGACTGTGGGACCATCGACATAAACGGAAACCCCACCGGAGAAGCGTTCCTTTCGACAGTGACTTGGGAAGAGACTCCCGGCAAACCCCATCTCGCGGTAATGCCGGTAAGGAAAGACGAACCGATTTCCAGATCGCAATGGAGACTGTCGGATTCGATTCCCAGTTGGAGCTGGAATGGAGAGGACGGGACAACCGCTCACGTCGAAGCCTATTCGAGTGCCGACAAGGTGGAGTTCTTCCTCAACGGCGAAAGTCTTGGAAAGAAGGATGTTGAAAAAGGGGTTGCGAAGATTGACATTCCGTACACCCCCGGAAAACTTGAAGCGGTCGCACTTCTTGAAAACGGCACCGTCTGCGGAAAAGATGAACTCACTTCGGCCGAAGGTTCCCTCGCCCTTTCGATAGAGCCCGAGAGCGATACCGTAATAAAAGGTCACCTCGCATTCGTTGAAATAAATATCGTCGGAGAGAACGGAGAAGTCGAATCCAACGCTGACAGGAAGATAAGTCTTTCAGTCGAAGGAGGAAAGCTGCTGGGATTCGGCAGCTCCCTGCCCATGACGGAAGACGATTTCCTCTCCGGAGAATACACCAGCCGCTACGGAAGGACCCTCGCCATCATTTCTGCGGACAGAAGCGGAAAAGTGAAGATAACCGCCAACGCTGAAGGGCTTTCTCCAGCTTCGCGAACAATAAGAATAAAATAATCGGAAAAAGGAACGATATGAAAAGAACAATCCTATCCGTAGCAATCGTCCTGATGGCGACATTGCTCCAGGCGACGGAAAAGCCACGCATAATCGTCATGACGGACGGAGAAATCGACGACAGATGCTCGATGGTGCATTTCCTGCTATGTTCCAGTGACTTCCAGGTGGATGCCATCATCGAGACCGGGTCCCAGTTCCAGCGGGACGGCTGGAGCATCGACCCTTGGCTTGAGGAGCAGATCAACGACTATGCGAAAGTCTATCCGAATCTCCTCATACACAATCCGGACTATCCTTCTCCGGAATATCTCAAAAGCGTCTGTTTCGTAGGTGACGAGGACAAATCTCATCTTGTGCAAATTGTCCCTTCCATAACCTACCCTGGAGCCGAGCCCAAGATAGACCCTTCATCGTGGAAGGACACTCCCGGTTCCGACAGGATTATTGAAGTACTTCTCCAAGATGACCCACGCCCCGTATACATCCTGGCTTGGGGAGGAGGGAACACCGCCGCCAAAGCATTCCAGAAACTCAAGGAAAAATATCCCGACCAATACAGGAGAGCTGCATCGAAGGCGGTGATGTACAACATCTGGTACCAGGACGGAGCCGGCAGCTATATCGAAACCTTCCACCCGGAAGTCACCATGCTGCTTTCGCATAACTTCAGCGGGAGCTGGGACTACGGCAGCCAGCTCTACACCAAGGACTTCGTGAGGGATTTCCTGCATGAGAATTCAGGACCTTTGGCGAAACACTACGTCCAGAACAACATAAGTGAAGGCGATTCCCCTTCCTTCTTCAATTTCATTGAAAACGGGCTCCGTTCGTATGAAGATCCCACTTTCGGTGGATGGGGCGGACAGTTCCATCGCCACGAAGGATACGAGAACGTCTATCTGGACAACGGCAAGACCACGTACCTTTCATGGATAGAGTACGTTCTGAGGGACTTCGAAATGAGGCTCAAGTGGTGTACGGCCGATTCAAGGGACAAGGCGAACCACTATCCGGTCATTACAGTTGACGGTCCCCTGGAAAGGACAGTCCGTTCCGGAGAGAAAGTTGTTCTGACAGCCACCGCCGAGGATGAAGACGCCCTTGACGCGGATGCCCTTTGGGACAGGTTCGGTGCGGTCATGTCCCAGGGAGATCCCACCATGACAAAGGAGACCCTCTTGAAGAGAGCAGCAAGCTTGAACCTCAAGCCCACATGCACATGGTGGCAGTACAGGGAAGCTGGAACTTATCCCGGCTTCGTGACATTGCAGCACGAAGGGGACAAAGTTTCGTTCACAGCCCCGAAGGTTGACTCCCCCGTCACAGTACATATGATATATGAAGCCAAGGACTGGGGAAGACCGGCTCTCAGCGCGTTCGCAAGGATTGTGATAACGATTGTGCCCTAAAAACTGATTGAAGTCTTTGTAAAAAGTTCCCTAAACCTTACTTTTGTACCCGAACAGTAAGGTTTTTACTCATTGTGCAAAATTCCCGAAAATGAAAAAGACAATACCTGTAATAGCCGCTCTGCTTTCGGCAACCGCATCAATGTCCGTGGTCATGTCCTGTACCGACGGGACATCCCGTTCCAGCAGCCAAACTACTTATCCGTCAGACTACACTGTCCGGGAGCTGAGGGAGAATTTCAAGGAACCTCCCTTTCACACAAGACCTCTCGTTTGGTGGCATTGGATGGACGGCAACATCACCAAGGACGGCATACGTAAGGACATAGAATGGTTCAAAAGGGCAGGCATCGGCGGATTCCACCACTTCGACGCGGCGATGACTACCCCTCAGATAGTGGACAAAAGGCTCATCTACATGCAGGATGACTGGAAAGACGCATTCCGTTACGCCATCACCCTTGCCGACAGCCTCGGGATGGACGTTTCGGTGGCAAGTTCTCCGGGATGGAGCTGCATGGGAGGTCCATGGGTCGAGCCCAAAGACGGAATGAAGAAAGTCGTCTGGAGGGAAAGCACAGCAGAAGGCGGGAAGCATGTGGACTTGACACTTCCCGAGCCTTACAGCAACGCCGGAACTTTCCTCAATTTTCCGGGGACCGAGAGACAGGATGTCTTTTATGAAGATATCGCCGTATTGGCTGTGCCGATTGCGGATGATGACCTTACTCCCGCAGAATTGGGTGCAACCGTAAAATCCAATGCCGGTCCGCTTTCCGCTGAAGCCCTTTGTGACGGGGACTACACCACCTTTGCCGAGATCCCGTTCACAGCTTCAAACGAAGCCTGGATAATGTACTCTTTCCCCGAAAAAGTAAAGATAAGCGCAGTTTCAGTCGCGGACGGACGTTCACGCTATCAGTGGGCCAATACTGCCGGGGACCTCTCAACCGTTCTCGAATGCAGCGATGACGGAGTCAACTTCGTGGAAGTCGCGAAAATACCCTCGAACGGCGTCGGTCACTCCACTGTCGCTTTCCCCACCAAGGAAGCCAGATTTTTCCGGGTGAAGATACGCGGAGGCGGCGGAGGGAACGCCCTTATGGCCGCCCTGGGGTACGGAGGAGTCGCTCAGCGAAGCGTTAAGGTTCCGGAATTCAGACTCTACACGACCCCTAGGGTCAACCACTCTGAAGAGAAAGCCGGATTCGCCGCACCGCACGACCTGCATGATTTCCCGAACATCGGTGAAGGTTCTTTCCCTTCCCCGGAACAGGTTGTGGACCTTACCTCTTCTGTAAAGGACGGAGTCCTCTCATGGGACGCCCCTGAAGGCAGATGGAGAATCCTCAGGATCGGATATTCCCTCACCGGAAAGCACAACAGTCCCGCTCCTGCCGAAGCCACCGGACTGGAAGTCGACAAGATGGATCCCATCGCTTGGAAAGAATATTTCCATACATACCTCGACATGTACAGGGAAGCTACAGGAGGTCTCATGGGTGAAAAGGGCATACTCAACCTTCTTACCGACAGTTACGAAGCCGGGCAGGAAAACTGGACGCCCGCAATGGCAGAAGAGTTCGCCTCCAGAAGAGGATACAGCCTCATCCCCTGGTTACCCGCATTGACAGGTCAGATACTCGTAAGCCCGGAGGCCACGGAAAAATTCCTGTGGGATTGGAGAAGGACGATGGGAGAACTCGTCGCGGAGAGTTACGACGCCCTCACCGACATCGTGAAGGAATACGGAATGAAGGGAAGATTCTCAGAGTCACATGAGAACGGAAGAGTCTATATCGTTGACGGAATGGACGTAAAGCGCACTGCCATGGTTCCGATGGGTGCAATCTGGACACCCTCCCCCATAGCGGCCGGTTCAACTTTCGACATGGCGAAGGCTGACCTTCGGGAAGCATCTTCCGTAAGTCACATCTACGGTCAGAACGTCGCCGGAGCCGAGTCTCTCACCGCCATAGGAATGCTCAACCAAGCTTATTCCTACTGCCCCGAGAATCTGAAAAACGTGGTTGATGTAGAGTTCGCTTCAGGCATCAACAAAATCATAATCCACGAAAGTTCACACCAGCCGAGGGATGACAAGTTCCCCGGACTCGGGCTTTCCGTCACCGGGCAATGGTTCAACCGTCACGAGACCTGGGCCGAATACGCGAAGCCTTGGACAGACTACATCGCCAGGAGTTCGTATCTTCTCCAGCAGGGCCATTGGGGTGCCGACATCCTCGTTTACTACGGAGAAGACAGCAACGTCACGGCCCAGTACGGCAATGCCCTTCCGGACATCCCCAAGGGGTACAATTTCGACTTCATCAATCCCGATGCGCTCCTTGGCCTTCTGGAATGGAACGGGTCTTCCTTCACAACACCCAGCGGCATGGAATACAAGGTGCTTCTCCTTGGAAAGAACACCGAAGACATGTCAGTCCAAGTGCTGAGGAAACTCGACGCCCTTACGGAAAAGGGAGCCGTCATAGTGGGTAAAGCCCCTTCAAGGATGACAAGTCTATCCGACAGCGAGTCGGAATTCGACACCCTGGTCGGAAGAATCTGGGGCGGAGGAAGAGATAATGTCAAATCAACCCTGGAGGAGGCTCTCAAAAACGTTCCCAAGGACTTCATCACCGATGCCAACCTCAATGTCGTACACAGGAAACTCTCCCACGGTGACATCTACTGGTTGAGCAATCCCTCATCCGAAGCCTTGACCGCGGAAGTAAGCCTGAACGTTACAGGCAAAGGAGCCGAGCTTTGGAATCCGGAGACGGGAGAAATCTCCGTTCCCGCCTACGGACAAAGTGACGGCAGGACTACTGTAACCGTCGATTTCGACCCCTACGGTTCGTATTTCATCGTTCTTTCAAAAGACATAAAGAACAAGGCCAAGGAATATCGTCCCGTATCATATGAGGAACTGCTTACCGTACAGGGCCCCTGGAATGTGGAATTCCAGAAAGGGAGAGGAGCACCGGACAAAGCGGAATTCCCCACACTGATGTCCTACACCGACTCGGATATCCCCGGAATAAAATACTTCTCGGGTACAGCTACTTACAGCACGACCTTCACCATCGACGCAATCCCCGGCGAAGGCAAAGCGATGCTCGATATGGGAACAGTCAAGAACATAGCCGAAGTGTCAGTAAACGGCAGGGTTGTGACCGTCCTTTGGAAGACCCCGTTCAGAACAGACATCGGAGAGTATCTGAAAGAAGGAGAAAATACCCTCCAAGTCAAAGTGACGAACCTCTGGCCGAACAGGATTATCGGTGACGCACAGCCTGACGCTACTGAGAAAATCACTTTCACTCCTGCGGCATTCTACAATGCAAGTTCTCCCCTTTTACCTTCCGGGCTGATTGGTCCGGTGAAAGTGGTCCTGCAGAACTGACGACATCAAAAAAACTTAAATAAGTCAATCATTCATATACACTCAAAGAAAGACCGGTCCAATGCCCGATTCAGGCAGGCCGGTCTTTTTTTATTCCCCCCCACACTTCGCCGACATACGGGAACTATCCCGGACTCATTTTTTTGACAAAAATACTACAATATCCGCAACTGTATTTTTATCAACATTTTACGGAGCGAGCATTTTTTCCGCTTCCTCATTTTTTAACGTTTTTAAAAGCTTTTTGCCGAAAAATCACTATATTAGATGGCTAGGGGAATAACCTGCGCAAAAGACGTTACTGAACCACCGCGCCCCCTCACAAGAACACGCAAATCAAACAACACAAAAATACAACATGGACAAATTGCAGGAACTGACAGACAAGCTCTATAACGAAGGTCTGTCCAAAGGTAAACAAGAAGGTGAGGCAATGATCCAGAAAGCCAAGGATACTGCCGCACAGATCATCTCCGAGGCAAAAGCCCAGGCCGAAGAGATTATCGCGAAGGCCAAGAAAGATGCGGCCGACTACCAGACCAAGATCGAAAGCGATCTCAAGATGGCTTCAGCACAGGCCCTCCAGAGCACCAGGAAGGATATCGAGAACCTCGTGGTCGGAAAGGTTGTCGACGCTCCCGTGAAAGCAGCCGTCTCTTCCCCCGACTTCCTCAAGGAAATCATCACCGCCGTGGCGAAGAACTTCAGCGCCGAGCAGGCGACTGACATCTCCCTCGTTCTTCCCGAGAGCCTCAAGGAGAGCCTCGAGCCCTTCGTCAAGAACGAACTCTCAAAGATAATCGGAAAGGGAATCGACGCATCCTTCTCAAAGAAGATCGCCGGCGGATTCAACATCGGTCCCAAGGACGGAAGCTACTTCGTCAGCATGACCGACGACACCTTCAACGGCCTTAT